>Ga0307512_10000691_pt1 | contig 50057 bp, 40 predicted proteins | sample 14_EM_MG_FD_200267 | JGI IMG/M metagenome (GOLD analysis project Ga0307512, IMG submission 200267) | Populus trichocarpa ectomycorrhiza microbial communities from riparian zone in the Pacific Northwest, United States - 14_EM | ecosystem: Host-associated > Plants > Roots > Unclassified | place...
TCTGACAGCGGAAAGACGAATAACAGCATGCAGTTCCGGCCAATTGAGGTTCAGCGAGCATTCAGTAGGCATGTAGGATACAATCTAATGTAATGGCTGGGATTGCAGGCTCGCCTTACTTTGACAATTACTTGTACTCAGAAACTGCCTTTTCTTAACTCGAGCTTTCATCACGATTTGTTCTTCATGCACTCTTGGGATTGGACGTTGGTGGAAATCAAATATCGACTATTTATGATATGTTACAAACTTCATGCGTTTATGATATGTGGTGGGCGGGAGCTGGCCAGTCACCGATTGAGCCGCTGAGCCGAGACTGCCATTCAGATTCTATCTGTTCGAGTTCTTTTGATGGAAATCGGTTCGCACAATCTATTTTAAGATATGGGTTTTTGGAGGCCCACACATACAAGTTAGTCAAAATGTAGTTAAGTCTGCATTAGAAGCGCTGTGAATTTACGCCTATTCGAGGAAGTATGGTATACAAGGGAGCGGGAGTTGCCAGTCATCTGCAGAATCGCTGAGCAGAAGCTGTCTTTTGAGGTTCAATCTCTCTTGCTGCAGCTCGATTATGGACCCCAAACGACAGAATCTATTTTAGGATCTGGGAAATGTATAGGTCCGAACATACTTCTTAGTCAAAATCCAGATAAGGGTGGAAACTTATCGCCAAGGGCTGTGCATCTACGGTAAGCGTGTGGTGGACACCTTCCTCCAAAGCATCGGTTGACACAGAGCATGACATTCATGGCATTTTAGCGGCGGCCATCACATACCGATCAAGCATAGATTGATATATTAGCTTTGGCCGAGCGGGATGAGCCACGCCTGCACCTAAAAGTATCGTGTCTGAAAGATGACTCTCGGTGTCTGCTGGCTGGCACAGATTCAAGGCATTCAGGAAGAAAGAAAATATGCTTGGAATGGAGCAAAATGAATCGTTCAGAGGCGCGCCTGGGAGTGGGAGCATATGAGAATACTGAGTGGCGGCATGTCAAGTGTCGCCGTTGAATGGAATATGCGTGCGGTTTCAAATCTGAGACCATCAAACTCGACAGCATAGTGTCTTTGAGGTGTGCCTGAACTCCATTCCTGAGCGAGGAAATGCTCAGCTGTATGCTTCGGGTAAGCCTGTAATACGCGAGCCCTGTCTCAGCATACGATACATCAACTCCATATCGCATAGACAGTCTTTCTATCCCTGGATGATTAGATATTCCGAGCTGGATCGGTCTCAGGTGGGTCGAGAAGTTGACAGCGATTCTCTTGTGCAAAGGACTGAAAATCAGTCAATATGGTTGATTCATTGATTATCCCGAATTCATTTGTGACTGTAGTATCTGGTGTGCCTCAAATAGACACGCATCAAATAATTTGAATCGAACTTGGAGGTTCAAGCGCACCTGGAAACAAGGATGTCGTTCGCTGATATCACTATCACAATTGTACAGGGACAATAAACAATCAAAATGCGCAGCTTCGACAGATTCTCACAAGAGAATATACGGCACCACGGAATTTGACTTAGTCCACCATCGAATTGGCACACCTGCCTTTCATCACATATTGGTTTATCCAATTCAGGCTATGATTCAGTTTACCAGATGTCCGTTTTCCATTGACTTCATCTCATATTCATCCCAATAATCATCTAACACGAAATGGAATCGAACTCTAACCAATACTCCTGGACTCCTCAATTGCGCCATATTCTCCATACCATTTGCCTATGTTGCATCAGTTGGTGAGATTGTGTTGGTTGAATGTTTAAAGAGGCGTACCTTGATTTCACTGCCCTGATCATGATCGTTCATCCTCACCGTCTGACAGCACGAAGTCTCCTTGCTCCGTAAGCCGCTTCGTATGGTTCTGACGACAATCCAGAACTGGTATATCATCGTAGTCGTGATGTTCAGTCGGTTCAAACCGACTATCCAGGTCTCTCATTTGAGCCACTCCAGAGAGCTGGTGGAGATCACTCGCTCTGTTATCATAACCATTGGGTCCTGTGTTCAATAGCCATGTGTGTGGAACTCTATATTGCCCCAGTCGGACAACCAGGGCAAATGCCTGGCGCTGCTCATTCAACACCCAGAACTTCTGAGTTATTACCACATGATTTGCTGCTGTGAGATTGAGGCCAGTCCCACCCACTTTGGGTGTAGTTACGAACACAGAGGGATTTGGCGAATCTTGGAATTTGACCTGCATTTCTGTGCGCTCATCATTGCCCATTTCCGCATACATGTAGAAATTATCCAGATGATCCGCAAGAAACTTTGTGAGCCACCACTTCAAATGACGAACTTGGCCAGGAAGAGGACAAAATAGCACCGCCTTTTGAGGAGGAGGTGCACTACGCAAGGAGCATTGAGTACTTTCGGGTTCATGCAGGAGCGCGTCGTTTGATGCTTCGTCTTCGTCAGGTTCGGGATACTCCGCAGGTTCCTTGCCAAGCATTGGCAGAAATGTGTCCCTCAGCCATCGGAAAATCGGAGAATCCACCCAAGTGTCGAGTGGCCATTCATTGTACCATTGTCCTGAAACGTCATTCCGATCCTCGGAGTCTCCCAATACCAATGAGAAACATGCCAGGTGCCATCTATGTGCCCTCCACGCTCCTGAAGCACCCCGTGAAGTGTATCTCTCCACAAGGGTCTTCAGTTTAGCTTGCTCTTCCTCAGTCCATTCGAGATCAACAAGGTGTGCATTCTCCTTCGGTATCCGAACCAGGGGGTTCCCATTTGCGAGTTTCGATTCTGACCACCTCCTTATCGTCCAGGGCTTTGCAATTTGGATCATCTGGTGTGGCGCATCCTGTTGAGCGTCCTGGTCTTCCGTTCGGATCGCATGCATCAAACTCTTCAAAGCAGAATACAGTTCATCGGCGCCATGCTTTTCCATTACAGTCTCATCCTCTGGATCTTTAGGCGCACCTGAAAAGACCCACATCACCTGATAACACCAGTCATAGAGTGAATGGATTCCCGGTGTTGCAGTGACTTCAAGTTTGAATCCAATTCTCGCATTCGTCGCAATTCGCCAGCCCGCACTATTTTTCGTCTTTTCCCGATGAGACTCATCCAAAATCATAAAACTCCATGAACAGTGTGAGAGCCGGCCATTGCTAGATGGTTGCGCCCTAGATGTTAAGGTATCATACGACACAAGGTGGATATCCCATCAGTTTTCCGGCTCGGCCATGCTGGTGTTCAGATCTCCGTGGGTGAAAGTCGCATTTTCGGCGTGCAATAAGTTGACCAGTTTGAAATCGGTTCCATGTGTCATCTTGTCGATGACAGTCTTGAAGGTCTCTGCAACTCCGGGCATTGTGACTACGAAGATTGGTTCATGGGCCGATATAAGTGCCGGATGCCCGTGAGGTGGTGTTGTCTGTATCTCCAACAGGTTGTGGGGCACCGAATTCAATCTCTGGAGCGGATACCACTCCCATTCTTCACCGACAATGCCAGGAAAGTCATTGTGCGCCAAAAGCACCCACTCTTCAAGGGTATTCCCCCACAAAATGCACAGTGGCAACCCCATAACAACTTTCTTGGTCACCAATTTGCAAAGCATTGCTGCTGCAACTGAGGTGAAAGTCTTTCCAAGACCCATTTCATCCGCCACCAGTGCTCCTGGCATATCAGAATCCCAATCCCATCTCCTCACGATGAACCAGATGGCCCACACCTGGTGCGCAAGAACCTTAGTTCCTGGCAGGCCTGGAATTGGATATTTGTGGCCTGGAACACGGTCATCGGTTGATTGGCGAATCGGATTGGCATTCAGCAGCCTGACCGCCTCATCAAAACACTCTTGTTCAAATTGGTTGTTGATTGTGTTGAGAACAGTGCTTAACACGGGACTGGTATTATCTGGATCGAGGACCACCTCGCCGTCCTCCATTTGCTCCTGAACCTCTCTTGAACCTTGGTTGGTCTTCATATCTTCCTCAATGATCGCTTTCAGTTGCTCCGAGGTAAGTTGGGCAGATGGGCTCATACTCCGGCGCTCCTGAAATACATCGTGATGTTAGGTATTCCACTTACACGCATTTGAACCCAATGATATGTGGTATATAATCAATTCTATTCACTCAATCAGAACTTAAATTAATACTATCAATCTCTTTCCCACCTGCCTCGTCATCCACCACTCTTTCATTTTCATCAGATCCCTCCGAAGTCTAAGTATACGGATTAGCAGTGGGAATTACTTACCGTAACAAGGCTAGCGGGGATTACCTTGGCTGGTCTCGTTAGGTGCTCGGCAATATCCTTCCCTGTCGCTGGCTTCATTTCTATCAAAAATAGTTGCACATCGTGTCCCAGTTTCAACTTGAAGGCATTTGAAAGGGAACTGTTGTATGATATCTGACCATAAAAAGGAAAATTCATCATTTGCCCTGGTGCGTATAATCCCATATACTCTTCGTCCAATTCTTCCTTAGTCAAGTTGCATTTGTATAACGCAGTTATACAGTATGGTTCTTTCGGGCCACAATTTTGTTCGATGAAATCAATCAGCTCCTCTCAGTGCCTCACATCTGTGTACGAAGCTTGGAATTGCATGCTGGATGTCGGGTCATTGTTGCCGTTCGGCACTCGACAAATCACAACCATGAAAGTTTTATTTGGCAACTCTGGGACATTACCTCTCGCTTTTTTGCCCACGCGCTCTCCCAAATCCGTCGCTGGTCACTGGTTGCCTCGCCTTCCCTTCTTCCTCCCCTCCCCAACCTCGCTTGCACATGTCTTCAGAATCATCTCAACCCATTGTTGCCGAATCCATTCGGCATTATCGAAGTTTTCCAAGGGCAGCCACTTCTGGAAAGTCTCCAAAAAATCTGCAACCGCCGTCTCCCAGTGCAGGGGTCCATCACGCTGCTGTTTCAAACGGTTCTGTCCCGGGATAATGGACTGATGCTTCATCTCAAGAAACCCAGCTACCCATACTTTCTTCCACTTGTTGAATGCACTAAAGTTGGGCTGCCCCATCCTTTTGGCAAATTGCTTCCAGGAGAATTCCGTTTGCTTCAAGCTGATTGGGGCTTTGCATTCAGCCTGGCCCAAGTCTGACGAATCATCGCTCTATTAATTTGCATCGAATTTGTCATAAGAAATCTCTGGTAATGGGGGCAAGTCCGCAATCCCTGCAACTTCAGTCCTGCGCGGTTCCGCTGCCGGCTGAAATTGTTTTGTTGGAAGGCTAATGGGGGTTCTACCAGGTGCGCCTGGAAGCTGTCCGTAGGGAGTAGAGGTGGAAGAGGTCGGCCGAATGACTGCAATGTATCCAGGCAGTGCTGGAGGCACTCGAGGTGCGCCTGGAGATGACGGCCCCTGTCCGGTGAATTGTTGAAGGGGGAACATTTGTGGTCTAACAAAACCTCCTTGGGGGAAATCGTATCCTTGTCACGGTGGCCCATAACTCGCATATTCTTGGGTTGCTCCAGAGCTTGGTTGTGAGCTTGGTGTCATGTTGAATGGGGCATGGTGGTAGAACTGGGGAGCACCTGGAAATGGAGGCTGCGAAGGCGGGTAACTATACCCCGGTGGTGGAGGAAATTGATTCGTGGGTTGCCCCAATTGAGTGTTTTTGTTCAGTGTATTTCCAGCAAGGTCATCTGATGCTCCCACATCTTCATCTGGGCGTTGTTGTGAGCCAAACAGGCCACCCGGTGGAGCCATATTGGCTGTCTTCGGTGGAGATCCATTCGTCGACATGGTATGTGAACAAAAGATGGTAGTAATCAAATAATCAATTCCATTGGTGATTTCGGATGAAGCGGAGTATAGTTGAGAGTATTGAAGGTAGCAGTGACCTTCGGCGGAATGAAGGGCTCTTATATCCATCTTATTTGTCACGAACTGAGGTGTTTCACTTCACCTTTGATCCCATGAAACCCGGCTGAGAGAAACAAATCATAACACACAAGGCCTGCCTATCTTTGTTATATGCTCGAACTCGTATACTAGGATCTTGGATAGAAGCTCACCTTTGTTCGGTTCATAACTGTAAAGCTCACAGAAGGGATACGACATGTTATCACCAGGAAACCAACACGAACTATATCCGGTTGGAAGGTTAGCATGAGTAGGCATTTTACACTTCTAATGTGTGTGTACGACCTACTACTTCACTCAATATAACACCTGTTCGTCGAGGAGCTACAGTGCTTGCTTCCTTTTGAGCTCCTTGTGTAAACTTCATTGTCTCCTTACGATCCACCTACCGGTCAAGGATTGTTACTGAAGAAAACTTCGTACCAGCCTATCTGTTCTCGATGATCATTGAGCGGGCATACAGCCAGCAAGGAAACGTACCTATGCATTGTATTAAGTTGATGTCATGCGCTGCTTGAGGCTCGAGCGTAGAGATAATCTACACGATGCCGCAATGACGTAGTAACGATAAGGCCGATCGTGGTAGCACCTGGTGATCAGTATTAAAAGTTGATCGCAGTGATGACAAAAGAAACTAACTCTGCTAACGATTTTCAGTAGATAATGTGCAACATCATTGTGCGGGAATGGATAGACATTATCCTAGTTTCTGACGAAAACTGATCGTGAGGTGACTTTGTTTTACCCCTCCTCTACATTTGGTGGGGTGTGATGCGGCTTTGATAGGGATACGCTAACCTGAGTTAGCTCGCTTTCAAACAATATCCCTGAGGCTCAAATCCAGCAACAAACCATACCCCCTAAAGCATCATTGAGATTCTTCAGAACACAGAGCATTTCTCAAATACGGTCAATACTCGCCGGAAACATGTTAAATGCTATAACTGCAAAATGAAATTATGCAACGAGAACCGACTGGAAGCTCACTATGAACAATATCACCCAATATCGATGAATAAAGGGCTATTACCCAACGGCATTCTACCACCTGCCGGCTGGGATCACCCTGAGCCATCATGGTTTGACTACGGTAGGTGCACCTGAATGGCCATCAACAAACAGCTAATTAATGATCGACTCATAGACAATGTACCGGGTGCACCACCACCTGAAGATACTCCCAACGAAGAACCAATAGACCCTCAGCAGCCTGATCTCACCTGTACCCCTGATCCAACCAAGACAAGGGCTCATAGGCAGGTAGTTGGACTGGAAAATGCGGGGGGGAAAGCATATGGCAACGCAACTGGATTGTACAACAAGCATCGCAAGTACTCAGAACAATGGATTCCATGGCATCTGTTTCGGTCTACTTACGACTTTCAGCAGGCTCAGTCGTATAGCTAGCAAACAAAAACCTGGATAGATCAAGATCTCAGGCGTGGACTGGACAACTACAAAATCGAATGATTCCAATAGGCAAATGCCCTACGAAAGCTGCTCTCTGAACTCGATTTCGGGCTCGGCGATGATAGTTGCATTGAAGATGACCCACATATCTCTGGAACATTATTCTACAGGGATAGTTTCAAACGTTTCCAGTTCCTTTTGGCACATCTCCCATTTCAGATGCATGTCAATTTTCAACCGGTGCGCCTCGCTGACTCTGATGGTCGTCGAATCTACAGTGAGAGGAACACGGGGGATTGGTGGTGGAATACTCAACATCAACTTCCTGCCGGAGTGACGATTGTGCCTGTCATTTGTGCATCCAACAAGACTCACTTGACCAATTTTTCGGGCGATCAGCATGCCTGGCCGCCGTATCTCACAATTGGTCATATTCGAAAAGATATCCGCCGTACACCACAAAAGCGCACCTGGATAGCTGTTGGACTGATCCCATGTCCCTCGAAAGGTGCCAAAAACATTGACGAGGGATGGCATTCTGCGGTTGGAACTGTGCTGTCTCAACTGATGCATCTTGACATCGCTGGCCCCGGCTTGAAATGGGATTGTGTAGATCGATTCCAGCGACAATGTTACCCTCTTTTGGCTGCCTGGGTTGGGGATTATCCAGAACAAGTCATGATTGCTCAAGTCTCATATGGCTCATGCCCGATGTGTGAAATTCCTAAAGGTGCGCCGATGGGGCATTCAACTTTTTGACCCCTCGATAACTCGAGAGACCAGCATATTTACTCGGAGCTGCTGGAGGACAATCATATTGATGCTCTGCACACTGTAGGTGTCCACCCAATCTGCAACCAGTTCTGGCAATACCCTCTCTGCAATGTCTATCAGCTTTGGCAGCCTGATCAATTGCATCAGCTGCTCCTGGGGTCAGTTTATGACTTATTGCACTGGCTGCTCAAATACCTGAAAGCTAGAAATGTCAAGGATCAATTTGACAATCGATTCACATCGGTGCCCCGATATCCCGGTCTCCAGCACTTCTCCAAACCATTCAATTCATTGAAAAGCGGCACCTGGCAAGGTAAAGAGATCCGTGGAATGATCAGAACACTGGCAGTGAATTGCGCTCCAATTCTTGTTTGCTCCACAGATGACGGGAAAACTGCGGCAGAAACAGCCTCTGATGAAATGGTAATGGCAGCAGTGCGGGCAGAATGTGAATTCTCTCTACTTGTTAGCCGACAAAATCACTCGGACGTATCCCTCAAAGCACCGGACGATGCACTCAAGCGATTTTACCAGAAGAAGGGTATTGTTCGCGAACTGAAAATGTAGAAGTCTGCGAAGGCCAAAGTGGATGACCTGTTGGCAAAAGAATCCCATCAGTTACGCGACCAAAAGATTCATAAGATTGGTGCTGCAATGGAGGCTGTTGTGTATGGGGCTGAAAAGGTTTCCACAACAAAACGTAGGCAATTTCAGGTGCGCCTGAACAGAGCCTGACAAGCGGCCACAACTTGGTCAGATGCTGATCGTCAGAAGGCAATTGAGCGATTGGAGCGCGAAATCAATAAGGTGACACCTGCTAAACGCAAGCTTTTCGATAAATCATTCGAACGTCATGAGCAACAACCATTGCAGGAAGTTGGGATCAAGGCAACCGGTCCCAGAAGCAAATTCGCTAAAGACCTTGCCCTAATGACAGCTGCCGCCCAAGACAAGGCTTACAGAGCGGCAAAGATGACCGCCGACAAGCGACTGCAATTTCAGATCTGCCAATCCAGTGCTGAGACAGAAGCCACAACCTGGAGCTTGGCTGATCGGGAGCGGGTCACTAACCAGCTGGAGAGAGAGATTTATGGCATCACCTCGAATGAACAGAAGCGGTTCAACATGGAATTCTCCATCCACATGATCGAGTCTGAAGCTTGGTGGGAGACCATCGGCATTCAGGCGCTCCGGAAATCCATTGAACAACACGTAATTCATTTCGGATATCCAAAGAGGTATCCTGTGAGCCATATATCAGAGTCAATCTGGCGAATGGGTTCCGGTGATAATTTCACCAGAGATATTTCTGAACGGCGACATATCGCCAACGTGAAAGAGGCATATCGATCTACCAACAAAGTCAATTACATTCGACAGATGCTCAATCACAATGACCGGTGTACCGGTCTTGACTATATGGTAGAGACACTATCATATCTTGCACTCCAAGGCTGGTACGATATTGACTCGGCAAAAGTTTTCAACCTACTGTCCGCTACTGATATGCGGCGAAGTCCATGCAGAGCCCATGTTTTGCGTCTCCAAACAATTGAGGACGAGCCCATCATCTGCCCTGTATCACAGCAGTTATATCATTTGAGAGGAACGCATGTCCGCGGAGTGTGCAGAAGTATCAATTTGACCTCACTCAGAGATGCATCAGAAGACTTCGGAATTCCCGACTTTGGACAGCTAATCCGCGCGCAAATTGAAGACCACTGGGGACACGAAGTTAGTGGACTCGTGCTCGGATACGATCAGAATGTACTCCTAGTCAGTATATTTATTAAGCTCCAGAATGGGCTGTTGTATTACCGTTAACCATTTCACAACCCTACTTCTGTTGAGCATCTGGGACTTGATTGCAAGGTAGAATATACCAATGCCAACCAAGGGATCATGCCTGAATCTCATAACATCGGGGTCCAGTATACGCAAAGTGAAGAGAATGACCTCGATAACACCTTGCAAGGACGAGTTTGTTCTTTTCCTGTATTATACTTCAGCTGGACTCCACCGAATCAGATCGTCCAATTTCAGAAGCGCCTTCCAGCAGGGAAAGCATTATCGACCTTTTTTAAGAGGAGCCAGACGACCCAACAATGGGTATTACGTCCTCAAGCTCAAGAATAGGCGGTGGTGATTCCAACAAAGTTCAAAGATCTTCATGGTTGGGCTGACTGTGTTGACGGGTTCATCCGGGTTGCCAAACAAACGAATAAGATGCGTATTTTACCCGTTGGAGCAATAGTTGGACCGGCACGTTTGGTGTTGGAGAATGCTGCATCGGGCAGCATCGATAGCGTATGGCTTGTAAATAATCATGTTGATTTAGATACCTACTGGACTGGATATTAATTAGATTAGAATGCCTGATTCAGGTGTGTAGCTGTGAGATAGTTTATCGAATTGTACTATTCGATATAGACATTATATAGTATCACTCCCGGAGAGTCTGTCTCCAGGTGCACCGGAATTGTCTAGGAGACGAGTGTTGTAGTCCCAGCAGCTCCGAAATTTTCCCACCTTAGACGCATGATTTCAGGGCATTCTGAAGACGACTTCATACTCTTTAGGATATTCTTGTATTCCGTTCCGCTACGTCAGGAGCGTTGAGGAGCACCTGAAAGTACTCTCAGAGCACCTGAGAGGCATATCGTTTTGCATTCAGCCTGTTCGGGAGCTTCTGGAATCTTCTGGAAGGATCGGTGTGGCTGTTCAGAACAGCTGAGTCATTGAGTTATGACTTCCGAACCATTTTACATTTTGCTGATGTATGAGTGTCTGGTCATTGACCGAGACCAGAGCCACCATGTCCTGCTCATTTGATCCTCACATCGCAGCGAATTAGGCACATCTACAAGTGCCAATTATACTGATTGATGTCGGAGTGGGTCGGGGTCACTGTTGTAATAACCATTAGTATCAGAACCACCAACTTTACTGTTGCTGCTGCTGCTGGTGCATGTCCAATGGTTGAGGAGATACCTAAACAATGATATCCCTCACAGTCACCAGTTTCTCCAGGATCGCAAAGAGTGAACAAGCCAAAATGTAAAACAATATACTCTGTCCCGTGTTGTCTGAACACTGGATTGTTAATGCTCAATCCTCTGCCTTCTTTAGCGGCTTCTGTCCAATGAATATTCAATGGGGAAGGGTTGTGTGAGTGTTTCCAGAACACGGCTTCCAAAGGTTCCTTCTTATCTGAAAGGATTGTATTGATACTATCGAAACCTTTCAATTGTTCTGGTTCTGATAGTAACCAAGTGGCACCCGGAAGATCAAACCAATTCGTTCGAGAGGTGCTGTAACTCTCATAACTGTGCATTTGAATATTGGGATTGCTGAGTGTAATGATGGATAACAAATCCAGTAAGCTGTTAGTAGATATCAACAGAATCGTCGCACATATCGGTCCAGGTTCAGTCAGGGGCTAGGTAAACCTATCAAGATATAGAGCACGGTTTTGAACAATACTTACACCCAGTAGAAGGATATATACACATCCAATTCAAGAAGGTTATAACTGCAAATGTTGCAGATGGTAAGATAGCTGTTGGAGGTTTCAAGATAAACCCAAACAAGCTCATGGCAAGGGGTAAAGCAGTGGTGACAAAACCTTCAATATCAGGGGTGTGAATTAATAGGACTCGTTCTAGTGTAATGGGGGAGGTCGGACATAGAAGATATGGGGAACAAAATGTAGGACAACATCAGGAACTCGATGTTTGTATTGATGAATGAAGACAACACAGTATATCAAGCTGGATCAAAGTCGTATGTTGCTTGGCTACACAAGATATCAAGTATAGACAGAATAAAAGGAAATCCTCCAACAACAACGTCTGTCAAAATACAGTTTCTTGGCTACCTTGGAATCATTCTCCATGCTGCGATTTACCACCCGAACCTCTTCCGCTGATCTGTAAGGGCACATACACCTGCGTTAAGCCTCATAAGTATACATATGGTAATTATAGAAACACAGGTGCAAATGTAGATGCTAGTGATAGTAGATGTAGATGTGTAGGTAAGATTATTGCTAGAGATCTAAGGCTCATGGTGAGCCAACTATATAAAGTGGCCGTTAACCGGCTCTGGGTCACGTGCCATGATTACCTTATCCCCCTCTTTGGGCTCAGACCTGCTGGGCTGCCAGAGCCACTATAAGTGAAGAGAAAGAAACGAAAACAAGCAATGAAACAATCATCCTACATACACAATCGTATGAACCCACAAGTCCCGCTACCAATCAGTACCGCTTGGAGTGACCTGTCAGTAGATCTGGCCCTCGGCAAAACTGCACCTCCCATTGACAGAGATCCGGAGGTGGTGAAACCTGTGCCGACGCCATTTATACTGGGGCGAGATCCAATGAAGTACCCAAGTATGAAGAAGAGAAGAGAAGAGAGAAACAGAGGAAAGTAACATCCAATTGATAACTTTCTTCCAATCCTGAGTTCCAAAACTCCATTAGCCAATTTCATCCACCTCCAAGACTCGTACCTCAATTCCTCCTGATGTCCACTCCCGAACTGATTCAGCATCCGCCCCATCATCCAGTACCGCATTCGTAGTAGGTGTATCTTGGAATAGGTCATTGTCAGAATTGTCCTGGGTTGTAGAGCTTCCGCTTATGACTTGGCATGGCTGGGAGCATCCACTGCTGTCATCAGTTGCAGCCATCAATCGTATACATAAATTGTGTATAGTCTCATTCTTCGACATTGAACAAGTAAGCTTGTATAAAATGCTTATACTTACCAACTTCAAGCGTACCTGCGCTCACTGGAGCCTTCATGCAGTGCTTCCGCATGCTCTGTAGAACATATCGTCTAGCCGAGAGTTATCGGTAAGTGTCATTGACTCGTAGATACTGCTTGACTAGGCGAGTCGTCATTGAAATTCCAATTCAGTGACCATCGAGTCGACTTCGTGGTTGTGCTCTTGATAGGTGGCTTTAGTACATCAGCAGAAACTAAATCTCCTTCATTAAATTTATTTAGTTTATTGTACCCACAAACTCAAAAAGATGAAAACGAGGTTTCCCTGCAATATGGCATTGCTTTACTGTTCCAGAGTGTTCTTTGAGTCGTCGCTAAGCTGTATTCAAGCTTCACAACCAGTGTACCCACGCTTCCGAATGTGACAATGAGCACTTGACACACTGTTCACAGTTCGTTTCGCGATATCACAAATCATCTCTCGACATACTCCTATGTCGCCCCACTCGAGTAGTCCTCGCCATGATGATTGTACTCGCTCCATATGTTTAATCCAGCATGTAGTTCTTATCTTTAAAGACCCTCATGGCTGAATTCGACCAATGATAGTTACCATGCAGAAGTGGTTCACAATATTTAATTTGTTGATAGGAGATTGTCAGTAGCTTGCAGTTCTTCGCGGGAGGGTTAAGCATCGTCGCGATTATGATTCCATGCATTTGAGATCAGACTTCAGTGAACCATCAGTTCTATTACATTCACTACTATTATGATATATCAACGAAAGCTAGAATAAAATAGCACACAAAGGAAATCCTAAATCCGATCACTAACACCATCCCTACCGTTGAAGCGACATCGCGCCCTCCAAAATCCTACTTCCATCGACTTATCCCATATTCTCAACTCTGGCCATGTGAGTGATGTCATTGCTGTTGCTGTTGCTGTTGCTGTTGCTGCAGGGGATGGGCTGGCTGCTGCTGGTGATGGCAGGCAGAACAGCTGAGAATCAGATACTAGCTTCAGTAGCAGCAACGAAGCTGCTGAGACGAGTAAAAGAATTGTCGGGCTGCTCTATCAACTCCTCCGGGACGTAATCTTGGAAGTCCTCATCAAAGCTGCCGTGATTGTTGTGATGTTGTGCCATCGCTGGGTCTGCACCAGTTGAGTGAATCCTTCGACGGATCATGCTGCGGATATTGTCTATCTTTTAGACCTGAACCTCTAGCAAGGAAGAACGAAAATCCGCGTTGAGATGATGAAATGCATATGTGCATGCATCATTAACTGCGTGATTAATGTTTCTTGTATTGCACTTACATTGTGCGCCAGCTCCTGGACCAAACTCTGGCGGGACACTGAACTCGCTTGTTTTCCAGGCCAATAGACAATGGTGGATGGCCATTGTGGTGAGGGCAATGAATGTCGGGTTGATTTTATCAATCAATGACGTATCTTTCATTCCCATTTGTTGTATGCCATAGAAGTACGTCCGGTGAATAAGATCCACAATTTCATTCGCTGCAAATCGAAACTTGCACTCCTAAATTGATCGTCAAGACAATGATCAAACAAGAAGGGAACTTTGAACTTACCTCAGGAACGTTTGTGGGGCATGTAACCCTGTCCTTGGCCAATAGCCAGGCTACCATTTTCGGGATCTCTGTAGGCGACTGTGTTCCAAATCCGGAAATAGAGTCGATTGAGGTCTTGCAGCGGTATACCATTTCTGTATGTAAGCAAGTAATCTTTGTGAGAGCCTGATGGACAATGTCAGGGATGAAAACAATCGTTGAGATGATTCATTTACCACTGAAATGTGGGCACGTGGAGGGTCTGAGTTTCTCTGGGCTGGATCAATCCTGGCGATTTCCTCATACCACCAACTGTGAATCTGGGCGGTCTTCACCGCATTTGTGGCAACGCGATTTACAAACATCACATAATTGATAGCTATAGGCTTCACACGTGCCATGACCATCGGCGGAACTCCTGAAATGGTTGTCTGGGCATTGTATTCTGCGCCACCGATGAGGCATGTCACGTTGTAAACAAAGGGCTCATATCGCCTCAGATTTCCAGCTTTCCATGCAGCCAATTGCTCACCGGCTTCTTTTGAATCCTTCCTCTAGTAAAGATATACATTTGCAGGCGGATTCAATCATTCAAACGCTTAATTGGATACCTTCTTGGATGCCAGCGGCGAGGGCTCACGTTCATCCTCCTCCTCCGAGACAATATAGACCTCCCAATGCTCCGGATAATAGGGTCGCGCCGACGTAGGAGTTGATTGAGTTGCTGCGACTACTTTTCCATGTGTTGACGGGAAGGAATCTTTCGATGGCCGCTTGCCCTTCGCTGTCCGTCATAGTCGCCGAACAGGCTCATCGTGGGATTCTGAAATCTCATCTTAAAGATCATTGTAATTGTCTGGTATGGTGCTGAGATCGTCATCGAGATCCCCGTCGTCGATAGATCGTCTGCTTCTTCTGGTGCTGGAAAGAAGAGGTGGACGAGAAGTGTGGCGCCTGCTTGTCTTGCTTTAAAAAGGTGGCGAGAGGTAAGTACGAAAAATTAAAGGAGTGAGTAAAGTAATTGTGAATGAATGTAGAGTAAATGAATTAAAGCGTTGTGTAAAGGAAAGAAAGCGTTGATATGATTAAAAGCATCGTCGTGATGCGTCTTTTTATCCTTTCGACGATTCAAGGATCTTGGCTTGTCCTGCTGCCCACACTTCCAACTCCTCGGATGGACGGGGACTCAGAACAAGAAAGGGCAGGTGATAAGCATACCGCATGGTTGTTGATTGGCTTCCTTTGATGAATATCGTTATCGCAACGAGCCAAACAGAGTTCACGTTTCATTAATCATTCGGGCAAACTTCTGTTGGGTAAAGACACTGAACTACCAATTCCATGATAGCCATACACGGTGTCCTGTCGCTGCCTCTATGCCATTCCCAAAAATTAACATCTCAACGATTAATCCCAACATCTTGAACTCTCAACACAGCCCTGCATGCATGAATATGAATGATGTAATCCGAAAATAAACAAAACACCAAAAAGAGACCCAAAACCTCACCAAAAAACTCCAAATTTTCACTCATCCGTCCACCCTCCAAAGTGCCAGAAAATTAACCACCGACAACGCGAATCCATGAACAACCGTCAAGCCAGTGCATTCCATCTGCACAACGACTAATTTGCAGCAGGGCGGCTGCTTGTACGCTTCCCATTGCCCAAAGAGCCTGCACCTGGAGGATTCACAATGTGATCGTGCTCGTGTAGCCAAGCCACATCCTCATCGGCAACAATGCTTTGCTCTTAATCGGCAAAGAGACCAAGAGCACGGTTTCAGATGACCTCAAGGTGTCGCTGCTGTGTGATAATCCTCTTTTGAAGCATCCGTTCAAACTATTGGAAGCCTGATTTTGTGGTCGGGAAGCTTCTTGGATTTGGACGCTGCGTCTCACCATCATCGTCCGATTCCTCCCTGATATGGTCGATCATATCCTCGGCTGGAGGTGGTGGGATGTCATGCAGAGGAGGGCAGCTGCGGCCACCACACATAGGCGTCTGGGCACCATCTGTGCCGTCGCCTGTTTGGCCACGATAAACGACGCAAAAACGCGTTGGGTTGCATAATTTGGTTGCCGCCTTTACCCATCTGGCAGCAGTATTGGTATCGAAGATTGGGGTAACATTACGGGCGTACTGACCACCATCTCGATTGGGCTGCTCCAGGCAGCCCCAAAGCTCTCGCATTTTCCGGCTGGGGTCTGGCAGACCGGCGATTGCAGCATTCACGATTGACAAAATGGTCGTATCGAAGATTGATGTAACTATCGGAAGTATAGATTCATCATCCCCAGGCCAGTGCCAGGAGAATTGCTGAGTATTGTTGTCACCCACCCTCTTGCCTGCAATGTCGGGATCCACATAAGCGAAGGTAAAGCTAAACGGCTTGACTGTTGTACGGTGGCGTGTGCTCGAGTAGTCGTCTTTGCGCGGACGTTTGCGGAGGTGTGTCCATTTTATTGTGTAACGAGACATGTCGCATCGACATAAGGTCGATCGATGACTAATGGTGCTAACCACAACAGAGGCAAGTTACATCATAGTCCTTGGCATAGTGATATCCATACTTCCAATCAGCTCAACACTCCTCCGGGATGGCTATCACGTCCATTTCAAACAAAAACAGGAAACAAAGGAGAAGAGGAGCTAATCAAACATTGCAGATCTCCTCGAAACAAACATGCCCAATCAATTTAGTTTCCGACGGCAGTCCGAATGCCTTTTCCAGTTCCGATACCATTACCGTGACCATTTCCGAGCGTACCAAGGCCATGTCCAAGGCCATTCCTAATTCAAATCCCGAGGCCATTCCCGAGGCCATTACTGAGTCCAATTCCGATCATTCCCATTGGAGCACGCTGCTTCAAGAAGGCGGGCTTCAGCAATGGCTTTGTGAAGCAGTCGGCGAGCATCTCAGCAGTCGGTACGTAGCTCAAGTCAATCTCACCATCTCTAGCTATATCTGCAGCAAGATAGTACTTGGTCACAATGTGTGCAACTGCAGTTCTGCGGTAGATTCTGTTCTTGATGCTCGCGATCAGTGACTGTGAATCGGAGAACACGTGAGGGATCGTCGGGATGCCGAGCTCATTCAAGAGATGCGAGATCTGTGTGAGTCTCATTCAGCCTACTCCAAAGGCATAGTATTTGGCATCGGTCGTGGACTGGGCAGTTGACTTCTGTTTTCTCGATCGCCGGTCGACCGCTCCTCCGAAGGTGATGACCAGTCCACTTGTCAATTTATAGTCATCCGGGCATCCAGCATAGTCCGAGTCGACATAACATCTAAGTGCGCCGTATCCTTCCAGTGCTCCTCAGAGTGCTCCTCCGAAGCGCAGTCGCCAGTTCTTCGTGCCATTGAGGTACCGAAACACGCACTTGAGAGCTACCATATGCTCATTGCTTGGGTCGTGATTGTACCAGATCAGAACTCCGATGGCATATGCGATATCGGGCCGAGTGGCAGTAATCGCGTACAGAACCCTTCCGATCATCGATTGGTATATGGTCAGATCGCAGGCTTCTTCGTCGGGCTTCCTCTTGTGAAGCTTCATTCCAATTGGTGTGGCAACTGGCCTGGACTCGTCCATTCTGAACCTCGCCAAGATCGTCCGAATGTAGCTGTGCTGATGGATGTCGATCGTGTGATGCTCCCAATTGCGTTCCATGTTCATGCCGAGATAGAAGGAGACACTCCCGAGATCATGCATCCGGAACCTCTTCTCCATCTGTTCCTTGATCTGACCAATCAAGCCCTTGTTAGCAATGATAAGGAGATCATCGACGTACAGAACGACTGCCGCGATGACTGTGCCGTGATCCTCCTTGTCATGGAGCACGAACAGTCCTCTGTCGACGCGTGATGCCACGAACCCAATTGAGATCACGAAGTCCCTAAAAGTGCCATACCAAATGTGCGAAGACTGCTTCAGGCCATAAAGAGACTTTCTCAAGCGGAGTACCATCTTCCGTGGAGTATTTGTTAATCTCCATGTTTGGAGCAAACGAAAATATCCCTGCGGTGGGTGCATCTAGATCTCTTCCTCCAAGTCCACTCCCAAGAATGCCGTGCATACGTCCATTTGATGGATCTCGAGATCGTACTTGGCGGCGATGGCGAGTGCCAGCCTAATGTGGCCCAAGCGAGCAGTCGGTGCATACGTAGCCTGGTAGTCGATGCCTTCGATTTGGTGATTTCCTCCACCTACTAGCCTGTCCTTGAACCGCTGCACATTGCCTGCTCCATCGCGCTTCATCTTGTATACCCAGTGACTTGGCAAAGCCTTTCTCCCTTCCGGAAGCTCCAAGAAATCTCCAAAGACTTGATGCTGACCAATTGCATCTAACTCTTATTTCATCGCCGTATCCCATTTGTTGGCGAGCGGAGATTCGGTTGCTGCTATATAAGACTTTGGATCGTCGATCCCATCCTCGTGGTCGTGATTGTTGGAGATCGCAGCTGCAGCGTAGATGGGGAGCATATCCTCTAATTCCTCATCTTCGAGAGCTAATTGTGCAGACTCTGCCAACCTATCCTTCCCAGGGCAGTTCCGGCGACTACCTTCGGCCGGCGGCTTCCATGCATCTCAAAATGACGTCTTAAGGCGAGCCAATTCTCGTGACTTCTTCATTGGCTTCGGAGGCTCCGGAGGTGGCTCGACGCCCAATGGCTCCTCTGTTTGACGTTCGGATGGTTGCTTCTCTATGGGGTTGGGTTAGGGTTCCTCGATGACATCTCTGTAGAAGTGCTCGTTTAGGATCGCTTGGTCTGCAGCATTCGGTGCTGTGTACCGCTTTCCTTCTTTGAATACCACATCTCTGGAGCGGTGAAGCATCTTGGCCAATGGATCGTATACAAAGTACTGCTTAGTCGATATGCTATACCGAACGAATATGCCGGGAGTTGCTCTGTAATCCAGCTTCTTTTGTTTCTCTTTCAGAACGTGGACTACAGCCAAGCGTCCGAACACATGGAGATGCTTCAAAATTGACTTGATCCCATTCAAGGCCTCGTACGGGGTTTCACCGACTACCCATCGCATCGGAGTGCGGTTCTTGAGATACACTGCCACTGAGACTATACATGCCCAGTACTTCTTCAAAAGTCCGGCATCGTCCAGCATGCATCGTACGTGCTCCATAATCGTGTGGTCCGCCCGCTCAACAACTCCACTAGCCTGAGGAGTGTAGGGCGCAGTCGTTTCCTTTAAGATCCCTTCTGATTTTAGATATTCTGCTGATTCCTTGGAGGTATACTCACCGCCTCCATCTGTACGAAATCGCTTTACTTGCTTGCCCGACTCCTGATCTCTAAGAGCCTTCCATTCATTGAATTTCTCCAGGGCTTCCGACTTGTACTTCAATATGTACTCATCCGTATGCCTCGTGGTGTCGTCGATGAAGAGCAGCATATAGTGACCTCCCCAGATGGCTGTTTCCAGGGGACCTCATATGTCCGAGTGCACGAGCTGCAGAGGCTCAGTTGCACGGGCGGTCGTCCGAGTAAAGGGCTTTCGAGCTAATTTGCACTTGATGCAGCTCTCGCAATCGCACTTCCCGGTGATCTTCGGAGCATCGGTGGTGATCGGCAAGATCGCCAAGGCGTTTATACCAACGTGTGCCAGTTGGCAGTGCCATAACATCCGCTTCTCTGCATTGTCCCGAGATGCATGCCCAGTCGTCTTAAGTGCCAGCAGGTAGCTGTCTTCGATATCGGTATATTCAGTCGATTCCGGAGCGCGATCCAGAACTCGATCCAGAACGAAGAGCCCAACGACCTGAGGTGCAGTGGCAATCAACTTGCCATGGCGATTGTAGCGGTTGAGACCGTAGTGATTCACCGGTTCGACTTTGAAGTCCTTGTCCATGATATGAGATTGTGAGATGAGATTGAACAATCCCGGCAAATGCACCACTTCTTTGAAAGCGGCCCTCCCGGTCGTGGTCACGTTTGCTGCTGGCTCTTCCGGCTTGTCGTCGTATCTGTCGATGATACCATAAACTTGCTTCTGCTCGAGAATCAGGGCCATCACGGTTGCCCATTGTGCATAGTTCGGGCCATTGAACTTGGTGATTGTGATCGTCGTTGAACTCATCTTGAACGATCCAAATCTTGTATCGCAATCGTCACTTATTGTAGTGTCTGAGACGTACGGCAGACGTCCAGCAGCCGCCGTCAGAAACAGTGCGGAATGCGGGGTAGTCACTTAACTTGTGGAGACGCTTCTCTGTGACGATGACATCAACTCAACAAACGAAAATCGAAACTTTTATCGTCGGTTCCCATTTTAAACGCAAGGGCTCATAACCTGTTGTACGGTGGAGTGTGCTTGAGTAGTCGAGTGTGCGCGGGCGTATGCGAACGTGTGCTTATTGTATTGTGTAATGAGACATGTCGCATCGACACAAGGTCGATCGATGACTAATGGTGCTAACTACCAAGAGGCCATGTGCATCATAGTCCTTGGCATAGTGATATGCGTACTTCCAATCAGCTCAACATCGACAAGGAAATAGTTTGAGGCGTTGCAACACACCATTATTGCCGAAGACCTGTGACCCGAGGTTTCTTCCTAGTCGTCTTCTGGTCAAACACATCATCAGGAAGAGCAAAAGAAGCATCGGGGCGATGAAATACATACCGACCTGCAGCAGTTTCCTCTTCCAGGTTGGTGATTCTTCGAGCCTATTCTGCCTTCGGCTAATGCCAATCCCCGTGAACTCGTCCAGTGCTCCCTGGAGTTTCTGACCATCGAGGTTAGTCTTATCTGCCATGTACCGTTTCCAAACCGGCCTTTTAGACTCCAGTTCACAGATTCGAGTAACGCAACGATCGATTAGGAGATCCCATTGCTCGGGACCAGCGCCTTGCTTGTTGATGATGCTCATGGACTGGGAAATCCCCCAGACGCGCTCCCTCACCTTATTATCTATCCATTGTGTTGTCAAACCACCCTTATCCTGCCAAATCCCCATGGTTTCAGCTGCCCATTGGCTGACTCCAACACCGGCGTTCTTGGCCCGGACGCGGACTTGAAGCGTTGGCATCTGGATTGTATTAGCATCTTCGACGACTGATTTCGGCAAGCAGTAGGCATCACATTACATTTTAGGTTCTCAATGGTGGTCAAAGATTGAGTGGTGGATGACAAATGCTTGATACTAGAAACAAGCATCGGGAGTGTTGAATATATCGTCCAGGGTGATGCGAGGCGGTAGCAGAGGTGAGGAGGGTGTGTAGAAGGTTCTGGAGATTGTAAGTATGGTGGGCAGGCAAGGCGAATATATATATGGGCTTGGAGGGTTTTCTTGATCCGGTGAGATAATCTTGGCTGCAATTCAGCCAGGAGGCAATTTGCTCAGCATCATCTAAGTGCCCTGATTCGTCAACTGAATGCTCAAGTTCATCACAAAGACAACTAAAAGCATGCTCTGCAGTCATATCTCACTTGTTTGTCCTTGCTCTAGTTCTTGTACCCCGTGATGACTTCGCTGAGTCGGTGTCACAGGAGAATGCACTGTTCATGTAAGGTACGAACTTAACATGAAGTGGCAACCATAAATCAGGCAATGGGCGGCGGAGGGTGTTGTCAGGATGCAAAACAATCGCCTTGACAAGCTGAATGCAGATGCGGTATGCTTTTCGAGATCCAAGGGATGTTGAAATTGAGCGAGCGAGAAAACACTTTGTAAATGTGTAAAGGAGGATGAGAGAAATCCTACAAGAGTGGTAGGACCCCTTTTTGGAAAAAGTAAATTGTGGTGTGGCTTTTTCCGAGGAGAGCTGGCTTGTAATGGTGTGAGTCGGCAAAAGACCGTCCAGACGTTTCTTAGCATTGTTGTGACAGTTCATTTTGCGAACGAAACATGGATCTTCGTTAACAATGTCTTTACTGCTCGAAGACATGCTCCTACATCGGCGCTTACATCACTCACCTCCGTCGCGACCAGAAAGAAAGGATAGTATATGTATCATCCGAATAACTGCCAGATGATGAATTTGCGTTCAAGCAGCATAGTATTGTACTTCCATTCATTCATGAACCGCATCACAACCCTTTTCTTCAACCTTCCAACGATAATTCCAGCGATCCAGAAGCCGACAGCGAGAATACGTGTATCAATCCAGAGCAAGCTCCAGTCCGGACACGTATTTGGGGTACTCCACACTTCGACAACCATCTAGCCGGCTAGCCTATTAGTAATGAGTATTTCGGTATCTTCGACGATGAAATTGATCTCTGGTCACTCGTTTCTTGCTAGGAGAAGTATCGATTAGCGCACTGGTGCATCAAGCACAACTTGAGCAGAGCTGCTACCAATGGGCTTTTCACAAACCCTACGATGGCAACCATCTACAACTTCACTTCGTCCCACACTTTATTCAAAAGGTTGCACAAAATGTCCTATGCAATGGGCTTCAACTCTGGGAAATCCGGCAAAGTGTGTTACAATCGATTGGCCTATCCTAACAATATTCGCGATGTTGATTACACACGTTTCTCTTACCGCAATCCTGTTGAATGCATCGAGTTCCTCATCCAACAGCCTGCATTCAGGAAACATATGTCGTATGCTACAGCAAAGGAATTCAATGATGCTGAGGAACGTATCTAGTCAGTGTTGAAATCAAGCGACTGATGGTGAAATGAACAGGTACATTAGTTGAATATCGTCATAGGTACAATGGTTTTGACCGCTTCATTAGCTATGGCAGCCGCTTGTAGCTACGATTGTCCCTTCATTTGGCAGTTCAGACCAGACACATCTTACAAACTGTCCGGGCAACAAGAAGGAATGGCTAGTATATTTGAGACTCGGAAACATTGACTGAACGATTAGATCAAGGCCTTCAAATCTTGGAAGCATCCTTGTTGCCCTTCTTCCCATTCCTCCGAAATATCACTTTAAAGGACATGGAAAAGCAACTGCCATGAAGGAACAACAAATCCACAATCGAGAGGTTTGAAGGAAGGTGTTCGAGCTTATTTCTGTCCTCTCGATGAGCATTTCAACAGTGGACAGCTTATGCTTTGTGCTGACAGTCGGATGCGGCAATGTTATCCTGTCAACTGTGCATACACGGCTGACTACTTCAAAAACATTCACTTGCATTCAATCAGGCAGCCCCATTGCCCTGTGTGCGAAGCACCGAAATCGTCGATTGGAGAAGCGAATTGATCGTTGTTGCAATTGAGAGACTGTCGGCTATACTTCCAAAAAATTATACTCGCTACTCGGGGAGATGAGATGGGGAGACGGGAGGTAAGACAATATCTGGATCATCGACCGGTTGGAACCTCAGAAGGCATCTTCTGCAATATGAAATGCATCTCTCTGAAGACTATTATAGTACCCAAAATTCTTCAGACCATCTATCTCAGTATGCTTAAGCAATTGATGGACTGTGTAATGTCCTTCCTTGAACAACATTCCAGGATTGACAAATTCAATCAGCTCTGCACGATGATGCATCCATATCATGGCTTCGCTCAATTCAACAAGCCATATAGCCTGGTGACACAATGGAGTGGTAAGGAGATGAAAGCACTCGGGCATGTGAGGGTTCCAAGTTTCGCGGCGAGTCTTTTAAACCCTTCGGCGAGCCAAAGGATTCCCTTCGCCGAAGCCCTTGTGTGCGTCAAGAACTTAGTGTATTGTCACCATACGGCACAGTACCGGTACCATACTGAGGCCACGATCGAGTACATGGAGAATCATCTGGATGAGTTTCATCATCACAAGGAAGTTTTCAGTCGATTCTGCGCCAGTAAATCTACAAAGAAGTTCTCGGAAGCCTTGAAACAGCAGCTGACTTTGGACAAACAGGAGGAACGGCAGAGTGACTCCGCTTGTAAGAATCTATCTGTGGATGCAAAGTGTCGTCGCATTGATGAAGATAAAACGCAGATCAGCTCAGAAATTGCACAACATCTGGTCGACTAATCGGATTTCAACTTTGTGAAGATGCATCTCCTGAACCACATCTCTGACCATATCCGCCAGCTTAGCAACCTCTTGAATGTAAGCTCTGAACTCCCAGAACAAGCGATGATGGATGTTAAACAAGTGTACCGACAATCAAATGGTCATGAGGCCGCGTTCCAGATGTTGTGAACGAAAGCCCGAAAGGAGGTGTTTCAGGATCGAGAGCTGAATGCAAACGCTGCAAAACAACATCGCGACGATAATATGCCCCTAACCAAAGCGCCTATCAAGCGATTGATGTATTACCCGTGACCAGAAATCAAGACCCTTGATGACTTGGCCGAGTGGTGTGCAATGCCACAAGGGGAGTGACAGAATCACATTGGTTGGAGTTTCAAGAGATTTGCCGACTTGACAGACTACGTCAATCACGATCAGTATTTCAGTCGTCTCAACGATGCGAAATACATTTGGTACAAAGCAGTAGTAATTCCGGTGACATCTTTTCAATGTGATGAGCAAGCAGTTCATATCGTTCGTTGCACTGGGTCCACAAGGTGGAGAAAGCATAACCCACCAAGAAATGATACAGTGCATCTCTGGATGGGGACGAGTCCGGATAGCCACTTAAGTGGACTGCGGGATGCATTCTGACACCGTTGAAGTGTCTTTTCGTCGTCGAGAATGCTGAATCGAGCGTTACAGGGCTTCTTGCCATGGTTCAGACGGTTGCAACTGGGCCGATACGTCAGACTGCTGGTATGGTTATTGTAGAGGAGAGGCATCAACCTCCGATGCAACCCTTGCACCATGAAAGCTACCGTCGTAAGCATCTTTTCAGTGTCAGTACCTCTTATATCGTCGCTATAAGCGCTATCCAAGGCGCTGGAAACTTTCTTCCGCAGACGCCGCAGCCAGATAGCTCGTGGTGGTACTTGAACAACACAATTGACTTGAATGCTTTCAATTTGTTTTACATGTAGATTATTAGACTTGATGCTGGAAGTAATCATTGCAGCGATATATAGAAATCTGATGTGTTTCCTCTGGGTGTCTTAATTTTTGTAATGGGAGTTGTGCAAGCTTGTGTATAATCAATGTCTCAAGGGATTGAATGGTTAAGAATATTGTTGAAATCGATGGAACAGTTCAAAAAACCATCGAAACGATTAAAATCTAGATGACCAACGTGAAAGGAACAAGTGCAATAAATTAGCTTAAATGACTAAACACGTTTTGAGATGTCGCAACGACACAATCACATCATTGAACGCTTCCAAGGATGGTGGAACAGTACAAAGAATTCGCTCGGATCATTTGTGGAGAATGTGAAGACGGCTCGGTGAGTGGGGTTCATTTTCGGAAACCAATTTCACTTTTTGCAGATGTAGAATTGTGGTCGGCTTGGTAGACTTGTGGGTGTGTGTCACAGCGGACTGCCTCCGGTGGGCGTTTGGCTTGTCAGTAGGACCTGACTGATTTGACAAGGCTCTCTCCCTCTGTTGAAAATTCGTTGTTCCAGCGACAACTTCGTCATATCATATTGATTGTGGACTGCCATCGTGGCTCGGTAGCAGTGTAACCAGGATCTCCGAGTTGATGTTGGGATTCATTGGTAATTCTGAATAGTAATTGTAATCTCTCTAATTCGACACATAATTTGTTTCATACTATGTTCCTTCGTCTTTGTTCGTCCTTCTGCGTCGCTCACTGTCCAGTGACTATCCTGACTTGCTCTTCCTGTTGACTTACTGTCGTATGAGGCGTCCTAATGGGCTCAGCCTTGACGTCATTGCAATGGTGCCTTGTCTTGACTTTGAGCAATGATGCCAGCTTCGCTCCTGGCATCATCATAGTCACCGGTTCTCATGTGACTCGCTGGTGACCATTTGAGGAAGGTATAATGCGCCAATTGCATCGGCGTGGGCAGTATATCATTGATCCATGTCTAACACATAGGCTTCACAGTAGATGGTCAGACTCATTGCTATAGGAGTGCACTTCTGCTCTCAGAAAGCCACTGTGTTCATTGCATATTCAGATTCCAGCATCTCTTGCTTCAGCGTTTGGTAGGGTCTTGGTGGTTCATTTCTCTCTGAACATCGTTCAGATGATGGCTCCATCAGTGTTTTTGTGCAGTTGGGCTCCCAGTGATACTCTCATTTGTTCACCATGTGAAGTTATGTGGCAGTGATATCCGTCACTGTGAGATCTCGGTGATTCTCTATTGATGCTTTTCAATAGACTATTCAGAAAGATTGGTGGTCATTGTCGATCTCCTTCGGGTCGAATTCGGTTACTAAATCATACTCGTTCGGTTTCTGGTTCAGCATGGATAAGGCTCGTTTGACTATTGGTTTCTCTAGTGGATTTACAGGTCTACTGGACATCCATCGTATGCTAGGTGAACTATTCATCTCAGATCCTGCTGTGCGCTCACTGGCTCTCCTCCGGGTCGTCAATCTCTCAGTTCACTGTCAGTTCTTGTCAAGGTGCACTTGCCGCGGCACGGCATCTCAATTGGTTAATGTGTCTGATGGTGCTTCATTCCTGCACTTCCGGGGCGGTAATTGGTTGCAACAGAGGTTGTTTGAGATTCCAGTATGGTCATCCCACTCATTGGAAAATCATTGCTCCGCTGGCAACTAATCTCATATAGCTTCATAGGGAACATCGGTGGAAGGGATTGATTCAGAAGTCAATTTATAGTCATCAATTGCATTTGTCAATTGCCATTGTAGTTGTATAGAGAAGGAATGCGGAGTCTGTATCAGGATCGTATTCGGGATAGTATTCTCGGTAATGTAACTTCAAACAAATATGGCATTGTATTCAGTATAGTATACAGCATTGTACTCAGTGCAGCAAGGCAGCCTGTACAATTAGCTGCATCCTGCCATTCAATTGCTAGTCTTGTAGATCGTCATCGAAAGTAAGTATATTTCATAGGGTAGAATTCCACATAACTTCGTGTATATCACCATTGTCAAAGGATTGATTATCATCCAACTCTGAGCATCTCCGGGATGGGCATATCGATACTGGTAAGTCCAATTCTCATAGTCTCAATAATACCTTCTGCAGGACCGTAGTCTCTCATATCTGGGACATCATCCTATGCCCGGGCTTCCAATTGATTCATAAGTCTTTGGCATTCCTCAGTGCGCTCGGTTCTTGATAGTCCCTCAATTCAGCGCCTCGTAGTCCACGCATAGCCGCATATTGCCATCTTGTTTCTTTGCACACAATATCATTGCTGCTACTGCTGATTGCCTGATGATGATGACCTCTGGATGAAGCCGGTTGCTAGGTTCATTTCAATGTATGCCTTGAGTGTTCAGAGTTTGACTCTGAGAGGCTTGTAGATCAGTCGATAGGGTATCTTGAACCCCGACTCCATGTCAATTGCATGGTCAATTGCATGAAGCGGTGGCAACACTTCAGTGTTTGTCTTGCTAAAGACATCCACGAATTCCAAGTACCTTGCTGGGATGAAGTTCCAGTTGTCTGTAGGTACTCACTTGTCTGCTGCTTCTGATCTGTGTTAGCTTAAGTTTTCAAGAACAAGGAGGTGAAAGAGATGAAAGGAGTAATCCAGGAGGCCTTGTTATTACCGGTTCGCCCACAAAGGAGTCAAGCCCCGCCATCCAGTCAATCCCTTCAGGTCTCGGCCAGCTGGTAGCAGTCATTCAAGCATCCCCTTTGAGGGGCTCCTGTGCCGCAACTACCGCTGCTGCTCCCTGCTCGTCGTGTCCAGCGCTTGGGTCTGTTTTGCCTGTGAATCCAAGGTAATGTCTTTCAAAGTTGCTCGCAGCAGCCTTATGCATTCCCCAGTCTGTCGGGGAAATGCTAAGGCGACTTCAATTGTGGTTAGAAGATCATTGAACACAGTTGTGCGGACTGTCTATGTACCCGGACCGTGCCTCCGAAGTTGGCCATTATGATTTTCAGCTTCTGAGGCCTTCGATGGCACTGCTGTAGTCATCCGTGTCATTTCCTCTGCTCCACACGCACTCAGTGATCACAGGGAGTCCATGGAGCCCAGTTGATGTCAGGATTATGTTTTTGGAACCATTGTATGCCAAGTACTAGATCGCACGCACACATTGGCACAACTACCACATCTGATTTGTCTACTGGTTTGAGATAGTCAATGTGCTAGACTGTGATCCATGTGTTCTGGCTGTCCTCTGCATAATGCATCACTCCTTCATCCATATCGAGGCTGGTGATGCGTGCTGCCTGATGTGATATCTCAAGTCACTTGAAAAGCCTCGGTGTCTTTATCTAAAGATTCTGGTTGCGCCGCTGTCGAGAAGAGCCCATACGCGTTTTATCTCGCCATTTCTGTCTTGGACTTCGTCAACTATGTTTGCCGCTTTCATTTTTTGCTGACTGAGTGTTGAAAGACTATGGGCAGTTGATTTCTCAATTTCTGCTTCGATTGTCCATAATACTTGTGCTCTGAGGAAATTGTAGTCATTGTAGTCATCATAGTCAGTATACAGAATTCTGTCAGTCTTTGGCTGTAAATGCACTTCACGCGGCACAATATATCACCACCCAATGTACCAGCACTATAAGTTCACTTCAATCAAGGGAAAGCATGTCAGGCTCAATGTCCTTCCGTGATAGCGTGTCTTCTCCGTAGGTGCACTTTGCTAGTGCATACTTTCGTGGCAGTGAGAGCGCATCAATCCTGGACAGATTCTCCTCTCTAGGTATTCATCACTCGAGTGGTGTATCCTAGGTTGGTCGTAGATTGCTTCGGCAACGTTGCTCGAGCCGAAGTGTACATGCAAACTGGGATATGTGCACTTCACTCAATTGGAAGGATTGTAGCCGTAACTGTGCACACTTGTAACTCGTCTCTGACTTCGCCCTTTGCTTGTTGTTTTGGCCAGTGTTCATAAGCAGCCCGGCCAGGGTCAGACGCCGCACGGCCGGCCGGCCGGCCTCCAAGCAAAAGCCTGCCGGTCAGCCGCCAAGAACAGCCGCCCGGCCGCCAAGAAAAAGCCTGCAGATCTGCCGCCCGGCCTGGTTATGAACTTATGATGGACGATGGCTGAGTTGACTTTGGTGGCTTTCTAGGTTTAAGACTTTAGGCAGCAGGAATGGGTGTCATTTGAACAAAATATGTTTATGCTTGTTCAATTGAACTTATACGTTGGCAAATGAAGCCTGCAGGCCGGCCGGCCGCCAGGAGATGGCCTGCAGATCGGCCACCAAGCCGCCAAGAAGAAGCCTGCAGGCCCGGCCCTCATTTAACAGCCGCTGCTAAGGGCGGCCCAGCCCGGCCTATGCAAAGCCAGGCCGACCTGGCCGCTTAGGAACACTGGTTATGTCCGTATTCAGGATAAGGTCAAGCCCTCCATTGTTGGTGCTTTGACTGGAGCTTTGACTGGTGGTCGCAGTCAATTCCTCTTGTGCTTTGCTCGTGATAATCATCGTCAATGTCGGTGACGTGCCTTGTGCGCCAAGTAGTCTCTGAGCCCTCTAGGTTTCTGCCGTGAATTGACGCCTTCAGGGGTGTGGTCGTGACTTCTCTGGTGTCTGGTAGTCGATAGCAGCCATTAGGAGTGATAGATATTGTCATGAACTCAACTAGATCGATCGTATGTGATTTTTGTGATTGACTGGGTGGTGTACTGTACTCGGGATAACAATTGTCATGATTGCCGGCGATGTGTCTTCTGCACCAATTGGTCTCCTAGCTCCGCTCTGGTATCATCAGGGGGCTCAATTGAATCATGCAAGGATGAAAGCTGGGTGCTTCACAATAATGATGCTTTGATATCTCGGTTGAAGGGCAGTATTCGGAATTTTGGACTCCATGATACCGCATGTCTAGAAACAGGGTAGAATCGTCAACTTGAAAACCTGTGAGCGAAGCGTATCTGGTTTGTGAAAAAGCGAAAGTAGTGTAAGGGCACGTATGCCTGCGTTCAGTCTCATTGGTGTACATACGCTAATTATACGAATACCGTTGCAAACGTCAATGTGAATGATAGTACATGTAGATGAATAGATAAGAGTATTGCTAGAGATTTAAGGCTCGTGGTGAGCCGACTATATAGAATAGCCTTTACCAGTCTCTGGGTCACGTGCCGCCATTACCTGATCTTACCCACTATCAACCTTATGCCTTATCATCGCAACCACGTCACTTTCTTCAATGTCGCACAGTTCCTCTTCCCTTCTTATCAGTTTCCAAAACGTCACCACCATTTCTCCTCTATCTCTACATCTCCCAACATCTCTGCCTTTCCTTAGTACAACTCCTCCTACACCCTCCTCTAACAACTCCAAATCATGACAGATTCATCACAAAGGTAACTAAAAGCATGTGCTACAGTCATATCTCACTCTTTTGTCCTTGCACTTATTTGAGTACCCTGTGATGGCATTGCTGGGTCAGTATCTAAGCAGCATGCATGGTGTATATATGGTACAAACCTGATAATCTGAGAGGACAATAGGTCGGGCAATGAGTGTAGGAGGGTTATGTCTTGGAGGAAAACACTTCCCATAACAAGCTGAATTCGGATCTGCTATTCGTTTCGAGATCCAAATGATGCTGAATATCAGGGAGTATTTAAAGACTCTGAAAACTTGTAAAGTAGCATGAGAGAAATCCTATGAGTGATAAAGTACCCCTTCTGGGAACAAGTAAATTGAGGTGCAGCTTTTTCCAAGAACCAGCTAGCTTGCAATCATGTGAGTTGCCAAAAAAACTACCAAGATGCTTCGTAACCAGTATTAGCAACTGTTCCGTTTTTGGACTGTTTCTACTACACTGGTTCCAAGAAAACCCGGAAGCAACCAGTTCAGTTCTGGTTTTTGCCAAATGGTTCCCTCAATCATGTCCACCAATATTGATTAGATAGTTTAGAGCTTGGTATATGAAATATGCAGTTTGGCATGACACATCTTTTGGTGGTCTCCAATGTTCAATATCTTTAATACTGAGCAAGTGGCTTTGGAAATACAGACATTTCAGGTACGAAAATGGCGTTTTTGCACCACCACATACTGACTTTTGAAGATATTGAAATTCGGCGACCACCAAAAGATGCGCCATGCAATGCTGCATATTTCACATACCAAGCTCTGAGTTGTCTGATTAATATTGCTGGACTTAATTGGGCAGTTCAGTTAAAAAATCGCTGATTTTTGAGGTGGTAAGGCCGTTGCCACGCAGACCTGTACAACCGGCCGGTTCCAAATATAGAACCGTTGCTAAGACTATTCATAACATTTTTCAGTCATTTTATTTTGCTGACAAAACATTGATATAGGTTAAAAATATCTTTACAACTCAAGAACATACTTCTGCATCGGAGCTTACCTCAATCACCTCCATCACAATTAACAAGTCAGAAGAGTAAATGTATCACCCAAACAACTGCCAGATTATGATTTTCCGATCGATGTTAAGGGATTTTCTATGACAGCGATAATGGTACTTGATATCAGTCGCATGAATACTTCTTGCATTGTTACTCTAGATCCAGTTATGTGACATGTATAACACCAATTCAAGATGTCACAAGTATGGCCAGCCAAGTACTCTGTAGCAGGATTATACTTCAGTCAAATGTCAATTAAATAAGCTAGAATCTTTAACAGTTACACTTTTGATGATGCAGCTATGATGCCTCTACTGGAAATCTTATGCTTCAGCAGTGCATATAGGTTTCAACCATATTCATTTGTCTGAAAGTAGTGGGACTTAACAGCTTTTATAACACCAAAGATACACAATGACTTGATTACTTCCAGAACAGCAGTTTGAAGATTCTGAACATCCTTTTGGAATCAGTTACAACACGTAGTTCCTGAAGATAGGATCAGGAATTTGAGTTTGGAAATCAGACAAGGAAAGAAAGACTTTTCTTAAATAGGTGGCTGTATATAATTTCAATAAATGACGTATTGCTTGTAGGGAATTAGGAACTTCTGTAACGATCAAACATGATAGTATTCTACTCGCATTTGTTCATGAACAACACTGTGACCCTTGTCTTCAACCTTTTGAGAATGTTTCCAGTGATACAGAAACTGATAGAGAAATTGCATGTATTGATCCAGAGAAGTGTTAGCAATGGTTCTAACCCACAGGAACAGTTTCAGGTTAGGGTTGGAACCAGAACCGAACTGTTGCAATGGGTTTTACCACACAAAAACCTGGACTGTTGCAATTAGGCTGGTTTTACCAACAAAAACCTGGCATTTCAATCTCACATCTTTGGCTCCAATTAAGTATTGGAGTTCTGATCCTATTGTGACATGATCAATATGTAGATTTTGCTGTGATAGCCGGTCTTGCACCTCCAGCTTTCATATTTGCAATCCAATCAATATTGATTGAGTTGCTATCCAAAACCTGTGAATTTTGCCTAAAATTAGCTGTTCTTTCGCTGCAACTCAACAAATATTGGTCAAATCGCAATTCTGGCAGCAGCAGGTGGCAGAGCAGCATACACTGCACAATCTATCTACTAATCATGTCACAATACATTCAGAACTCAGAAAGTTAAATGAAGCCAGACTTGTAGGAACAGTAAAGTGGAACTGCAGTCCAGTTCCACTCTAGCCAAAAACCCCCAGTTTTCAGTCAGGTCCGGGTAACAACCCGGCACTAGTCACCCAGGTCCGGTTTCTTGGTGGTTTCTAATCCAGACCAGCATCTCGGTTCCTGTTCCAATCCCAATCACAGCTGGGTAACCTGGAACCATTGTTAACACCACTGGTGCGTTGAGCACATCTTAGTCAAAGCTGCTATCAACGAGCACTTCAAGATCCCTACGATGATAACCATCAGCAACTATACTTGGTCCCAAACTTTATTCAGAAGGTTGACCAAAATTTGATATGTGATGGGCATTGACTGTTGGAAATTGGGTAATGTGTTTTACAATCGTTTGGCTAATCCAACCTACCTTAATGGTGATGATTATACACATTTCCTTACCTCAATCATGTTGAATACAGTTAGTTCCTCATGCAACATCTATTATTCAGAGGATATATGTCATATGCTCCAGCCAAGGAATTCAATGATGTTGAGGAATGTATCTACTCAGTGGTGAAATCAGGTGAGTGGTAGTGCAATGAACAAGTGCATTAGTTGAATTTTGTCATAGCTACAAGGATTTTGACAGCTTGAATTACAACTGCCGCCACTTGGAGATAGAATTGTCCCTTTACTCAGCAGTTTAAACCAAACAGATCTTACAAACTATTCAGGCTATAAGAAGGAATAGGGAGTTTATTTGAGTCTTAGATACATCGACTTGATGATTAGATCAAAGCCTTTGACTCTTGCCAGCATCCTCTGTGTCCTTCTTCCTGTTCATCCAAATTGTCAACATAAAGAACATGGAGAAACAATTGCTGTAATGGAACAACAAATCCACAATCAAGAAGTTTTATGGAATGTCTTTGAGCTTATTTTTCTTCCTCTTGACATGCTATCCAACACTGGACAGCTTATACTTTGTGCAGACAGTTAGATGCAGCAATGTTATCCTGTCAGCTGTGCATGGATGGCTGACTACTTTCAAAACATACACTTGCACCCAATCAAGCAGCCCCATTGCCCAGTGTGTGAAGCACCAACATTGTTATTTGGAGAAGGGAATACATGGTTGTGGCAATTGAGAGACTGTTGGCTACACTTCCAAAAGATGATACTAACTACTCAGGGAGACAAGACTGAGAGATGTGAGAGACTGTCGGCTATACTTCCAAAAGATGATACTCACTACTCAGAGAGACCAGACTGAGATATGTGAAGCAAGACAATATCTGGATAATTGAGCAGTTGGAAGCGCAGAAGTCATCTTGTGGGAAATCAAATGAATCTCCTCAATACCTACAATCATTCGCAATATTGTTCATACTTTTTATCTTGGTATGCTTAAGCATTTGCTGGACCGGGTATCATCCTTCCTTGAATAACATTCCACAATTGACAAATTCAACCAGCGCTGACCCAAAATGCCTCCATTTCCTGGCTTCTCTCAATCCAACATGCCATTTGGCCAGGTGACTCAATGCAGTGGTTAAGAGATAAAAGCACTCAGGCATGTGTTTGTTCCAGGTTTCACAGCAACTGTTTTAAACCCTTCAGTGAGCCAACGGATTCCCTTTACAGAAGCCCTGTTGTGAATCAAGAACTTAGTGTATTTTCGCCTTATGACACAGTAGCAGTACCATACTGAAGCCATGATCAAGTAAATGGAGCAGTATCTGGAGGAGCTTCATTGTCACAAGGATGTTTTCAGGCGATTCTGTGCCAGTAAATCTACACAGACAGTGTTAGGAGCCTTGAAAAGCAGCTTACTTTGAACCAACAGTAGGAATGGGGGAGTGACCCCACTCAGAAGAATATATTGGCAGCTGCAAAGCATTGATAAGTTGAATAAGATTGAATGCAGATCAAGCCAGAACTTGCAAAACATCTTGTCAATGAATCAGATTGCAACTTTGTAAATATACACCTCCCAAACCGCCTCCCTGACCATATCTGCCAGCTTGGCAACCTCTTCAATGCAAGCTTTAAACATCCCGAAAGTGGGATAGTGGATCTTAAACAAGTATATAGACAATCAAATTGTCATGAGGCCATCTTCCTGATTTTGCAAACAAATGCCCAAAAGAAGGTGTTTCAGTATTCAGAGCTGAAAGCAAACTCTGCAAAAGAACCTTGCGATGATAAAATGCCTTGAACCAAAGTGCCAATCTAGCAAATGTTGAACAACCAGCAACCTGACATCATGACCCTTGATGACTTGGCCAAGTGATGTGCAATGCCAACAGGGGAGCTACAGAATCACATTGCTTGGTGTTTGAAGACATTAGACAACTTTACAGACTATGTCAATCACGATCATTATTTCAGTCATCCCAATGATGCACAATACATTTGGTAAAACACAGTAGCAATTCCAGTGACATCTTTTCAATGTAATAAGGAGGCAGTTCATATAGTTTGTCGTACTGGTTACACAATGTGGGGAAATCAGAATCCAGCAAGAAATGATAAAGTGATTTTCAGGATGGAGACGAGTCTGGATAGCCACTGTAAGTTGCCTGCTGGACACAGTCCCGCATGGTTGAGTTGTCTGTTTGTCATTGAGAATGCTGAATCAAGCGTTAAAGGCCTTCTTGCCTTGTTTCAGACATTTGCAACAAGGCTAATAAATCAGACTGCTGGTATGGTAATTGTCTAGAAGTGACATCAACCTCAAATGCTGCCCTTGCACAATGGAAGCTACCGTCATAAACCTCTTTTCAGCTTTGGAATCACTTAAATCATCTGTATGAATGCAATCCAGGGTGTTGTACACCATCTTCTCCTGGCACCACAGCCAGATAGCATGTAATGGTACTTGAGCAACACGATTGACTTCAATGCTTTTAGTTTGTTTTACATGTAGATTATTCAATTCAAGGCATCAAGTGTTATGGGGGTGTTTAGATCCCAATAATCAATACAATATTTATCGTTTCTAAGTACAGCCACCTATCTAAACAACTCTTTCTTTGCTGGTCTTTTCCTAAGACTCGACCTGTTGTCCGTTCACAAGAGCCACTTGTTCTCTCGCAACTAATTCCAATGCCGCTGCTTCCAACCTATCCAAATGTAAATGTTGCCACCGACCGTCTACAATACAGACAAGGATTACATTTCCCTGCCTTGCAACCACTCCTCGGAATATTCCTCGATGGGTGAAGTGCTGGTGTTGAGATACCTCAGCACCAGGTTGTCGATATTCTCGAGTTGATAGAAACCCAAAACCACAGCATAGGTCTGAATCAAACAGTGCTCTGCCAAATCGAAAAGCAACCTGCCAAATCTCTCCACAATCTCCTGTAGTGCGTACTGGGCTGGTGTGTACTGATGTCCAGGCTAAGACAGCCCAGTCCCACGTATGGATGAGAGTAGAAATGTTTGCGAATGATTGATGGAATTCTTAATAATATTTTAAGATGGTCTTCGGTGTCTCTGAAAGCTAAACTTGTGGCTGATGGTTCCCTTCATTCCTCCGAAGCACGCTGCCTCTTTATAGCCAGTCTTTCCCTCTAAGGGACATGTCTTTATCGCAGCCTCACCTCTTGCGCCCAGTGATAATTATGACCCACCTCCACCTCGATATTCATGTCGCTGCAATGTGGTTTGAAAGCATTACGCTCCTGATAACAATCAGGCCATCCATTTCCCAGTATCACATAATGCCCCAGACATCTTGCAATCGTACGAGCCGGTTGTTGGAACATCTTCCACTCCGATTGGCAATGCTTTTCACCTGTTGAATCCCTCATGCAAGTGAGTTATTGAATTGCGTCATAGACTTACTCGGCAACCAACCCATACTATACCAATGTAGCATACCGATGCATAAGCTCGTATCCCAGACGAGGTCACATCGCAATCCAGACCATTCAACTCAATGCAAGGACTTCGCTTTATGCTCAGCGCCAATGCCTATATTCTCTCCGTTATGTCAGGCTCAGGTGGGGACTTTGCTCTGACCGGAACGTGCCTCAACAGGCCGTAGCCCGTTACAGGTTCAGAGTGTATCGTCCTCATAATTGCGTTTGACTATCAACGGCCATGCATGGTGCTCATGCATGTCTCGCAAAGTATCGAGGCGTGAACAAAGAACTAAGTCTTTGCGCGACTAGTATTAACCTCCGCTAAAGGGCATACTACTGATCACTTGATATTACTAGCATAGGTGTTATACATATTTCACAATATGTATGCATCCTCGTGATCGTCAAATCAAGTATCATTATCACTGCTACAGGGACTACCCTTAACATCAAGTTATCATTGCAGTAATATACAGATATATGATAAGCATTTTCTCTGGGTGTCCTCATTTTTATTAGGGGAGTTGTGCAAGCTTGTGTATAATCAATGTCTCAAGGAATGGAATAGTTTACAATATTCTTGCAATCAATAGAACAGTTCAAAAAACCATCAAAGTAATTGAACTCTAGAGGATCAATATGAATCAAGTAAAGTAAATTAACTCAAATAACAAACCAAGTGGTCGAAATGTCATAACAATATGATCACATCATTGAACACTTCGAAGCAAGGTGGAAGATTGGAAATAAGTCACTCATATTTGTTGGGCAATAGCTGGATAAGAATCAGTGAATAGGGTGCATTTTCGGATACCCATTTCGCTTGTTCCTGATGTGCTTCAATCAAAGGATGCTGTAATGGATTTTAATTCACAATACAAGTATCAAGATTCTGAGACAGATGATAAAATTCTATGTTCACCAATGACAGTAGTTATGAATAAAGAAGAGAGATGGAGGCTGAAGATATAAGCAGTATGGAAGTTACAAAGGTGATGTGGGATATCCACAGTATAACTTGCCTGATTGGATTTGGAATACTTCATATCAGTATTCTTAACTACCATATTAGTAATAGTTTATGGACTTCCACACCAAATTCCGTTAAGTCCCATCTTCTCTTGATGATTTCCCCCTTATCCTCTGATCTCCCTTTTTCAAATTCTCAACTTTACCATCATCTAAGATCACAAAATGGAGTCAATCCTCTCTATCTCTCCATGCCATGATTGGAAGTTAGCATTCAGTACAGTATATACCGAATACATTATATATGGAGTGCATCATAGAGGAAGTTCACTAAATATCAGGTAAGCCATATACACAGTACACCATATACCAAGTACAGTATATGATAAGAAAACTATACCCCAAGTATACCTTGAACTCAAAATCAACTGTGTTCAACTGCCAACCAGTCTGTTTTCTCTAGTTAGACCTAATTGTACTCAATTCTACATATTCATAATTATAAGTTAACCAATAAATACAGCATCCTATTCTGTTATACATTCGTTCCCATCCACCACCTCCAGATCTACCACCCCTAGATTTACCACCTCCAAATCTTACACAACCAATTACACCTTCAGTTTCACTTGCTTACTGCATCCAACTATATTTCAGAGTATACACTATTCCCACTGCCAAGTGTATCTCCAAACTCACTGAATCATAGCTTCCAAGTTTATAGGATAATGGTATTCCAGTTCATAACCAAACTCACTCAATCACAGTCTCCAAGCGTATCTTCGAACTCCTACAATCATGGCCTTCCAGTTTACATAATCGTGGCCTCCAACTGCATCTACAAACTTTCTGGATAATATCCTCCAAGTTGACATGATTATCACCTGCAATTATATCTGCAAACTCACTCAATTATTACCCCCATCATTATCTGCAAACTCTCTTCATTATATCTTCCAAATTCGCACAATTATGGCCTCCAAGTGTTTCTGCACACTTGGTTGATTGTAGCTTCCATGTATATCTCTAAAGTCACTCAATCTTGGCCTACAAGTACATCTTTGCATTCATTCCATTATGGCATCCATACCTATGCATCTCCAAACTCACTCAATTACAATCTCCACATGTATCTCTCAGTTCGCTCAATTGGTATCTCCAGGTACTCCTCTGATTATACTCAAGTACTATCTGCAGCCAGATTAACCATATGTATATATAGCCAGATATCAATTGATAATACACAGAATATTATAATATAGTAAATCTTCTTATAATTGTAACCAAAATGAACAACATAGATGAAATGACTTGTTGTTATGAAACTCTAAAAACCACAGCTGTGAAAATACAACACTCTAAGAACCACTGCTGTGAGAATATACAACTCTGAGGATCACTGCTGTGAAAATACTAAATTCAGTTGAAAGTCTCTTGTAGCATTGTACAGAGGTGTCAATTGCTCTTAAAGTCTCCCATAAACATGCAGAGAGGTAATAGCTATTTGTCTCCCTGTAAGTTAAATAATATTGCATCTTGAATTTACCTAAACTATACTATCTCTTGAAATGTACACCATAACAATATTTCATAAGTAGCCACAAACGTGGAGTATGCATACTGTAATGATAAAATATTACAAATGAGAATAATCAATACCAAGAATAAAAACTCAGGGTGGTTACTAATCGTCGTTATATTCTGAAATGTAATAATAGTAAACTGTAAGTATATACTGGTGGAATATTCAGTTGGATTGCAAAGTAATCTGATAAATTACATTATTATATATTTTATCATAGTTCTACTAATAACAATTTCATGATGGATATGTAAGATCACTGTGCAAGATTTATATAGTTTAACACAATATTGCTGATAACTTAGAGATAATAGATATACTGCTTATAAAAAGATATTGTTAGGTATTGGAGAATATCCTTTGCTTCTTTCTATGCATATTTTCTGGTGTATCATAATACTTTGTAATATAAAAACTTGACTTTTAATTTCTATTTATTCACTCCATGTCAACTTTATACCTAGGTTTCTGATTGTATTATTGTAGTAATATCACCTAAGAGTGACTACTTCTATTACAACAAGGAAAGTATATTTTGGCCTATTAAACTAAATATTTGACTCTCAAATATATATAATACCAGAGGTAAAGAAGATTGCAAAAGAAACATACAGAAATAGAAAAGTCACAACCTTTACAATATTTGCAGATTTACAAGCCATATTAAAATGAATATATTCCTATCAACTTAGACCAGAATCAGTATATTCATTAAATACAATAAAATGAGAAAGTAACAATCTCCAAATATCAATCCCAGTATAGTGCAAGTAAAGTGATAGACAAAATAAACTGATTGATCTATAGGTATTAAAGAGTATATATAAGTACTATGATTAGTATAGTAAGATATAAAATCTTGGGAAATAATTAAATTATATTCTGTAACTCATGTTGGTTGAAGTGTTTCCAAGATAAAGTGTCATTAAAGCAAGACAAGTATTCAAATAGTGCATCAGCAAAGACTGAATTTCCTTCTACAAATTTATTTAGTTTATTTTACCCACAAACTCAAAAAAATGAAATTGAGGTTTCCCTGAAATATGGCATTGCTGTACTGTTCCGGAATGTACTTTGTGTTGTCACGATGCTGATTCAAGTTTCATGACCAGTGTACCTACATTTGCGAATGTGACAACGAGCACTTGATAAATGGTTCACACTTCCTTAGGCAACATCACAAATCATCTCTCAGCATACTCCTAAGTCATCCAATTCAATTTGTCCTCGTGATGATAACAGTACTTGCTCCATGCATTCAATGTAGTGTGTAGTTCTTGTTTTTAAAGACCCTCATGGCTTAATTTGACCAATGATAGTTACCATGCAGAAGTGGTTCACCATATTTAATTTATTGATACAAGATCATCAGTAGCTTGCAGTTCAACCGTCAATGGAGGGTTATGCATCATCCTGATTATAATTTCACTTGTTTGAGATCAGACTTTAGTAAACCATCGGTTCTATTACATTTACTACTATTATCATATATCAACACAACCTAGAATGAAATAGCAGACAAAGGAAATCCTAAATCCGATTACTGATACCATTCCTAACCTCCAAGCAACATTGCACCCTCTACAATTGTACTTCCATCAACTAATTCCATATTCCCCACACTAGTCATGTTGGTGATGCTGGTGATGCCTTTGCTGTTACTGTTGCTGTCACTGCAGGGGACTGGCGGGCTGCTGCTAGACATGGCAGGCCCACCCATAGGCAGAACAGTTGGGAATCGCATGCTAGCTTCAGTAGCAGCAACAAAGCTGCTAAGATGATTAAAAGAATTGTCGGGCTACTCTATCAGCTGCTCCAGGACATAATGATGGAAGGTCTTATCAACACTCCCCAGGTCATTGTGAGGTTGTGCCATTGCTGGGTCCGTACCAGTTGAGTTGTTACTTCCGCATATCATGCTGCAGATATTGCCTATCCTTCTGGTGCGGACCTCTGGCAAGAAACAACGGAAATCTGTGTGGAGATGACGAAATACATCTGTGCATGCATTATTACCCTCATGATTAATGTTTCTTGTATCGCACTTACGTTGTGCACCACCTCCTGGAACAAACTCTGGCAGAACCCTAAACACACCTGTTTTCCTGGCCAACAGACCATAGTGGATGGCCGTAGTACTGAGGGCAATGAATGTCGTGTAGATTTTATCGATCAATGATGTATCTTTCATTCCCATTTGTTGTATACCATAGAAGTATGTGCAGTGAATAAGATCCACAATTTCAGTCGCTGCAAATCGAAACTTGCATTCCTAAGTTGATTGTCAAGACAACAATTAAATAAGAAGTGAACTTTGAACTTACGTTGCAAACATTTGTGGAGCATGTAAACCTGTCCTTGGCCAATAGCCAGCCTACCATTTTCCAGATCTCTGTAGGTGACTGTGTTCAAAATCCGTAAAGAGAGTTGATTGAGGTCTTGCAGCGGTATAGCATTGCTGCACAGGAGCATGTAATCTTGGCGATAGCCCGCTTCACAATGTCAGCAATGAAAACAATTGTTTAAATGACTCATTTACCACTGAAATGTAGGCATGTAGAGGGTCTGAGTTTCTCTGGGCGGGATCAATCCTGGCAATTTCCTCATACCACCAACTATAAATCTGGGCGGTCTTCACTGCATTTGTGGCAAAGGGATTTACAAACATTGCATATGTGATAGCAAGAGGCTTCACACATTCCATGACCATCGCCGGAATGGCTGAATGAGTTGTCTGCGCATTGTATTCTGCACTGACAATGAGGCATGTCACATCGTCAACAAATTGCTCATATTGCCACAGATTTCCAGCTTTCCATGGGACCAATTGCTCACCGGTTTCTTTTGGTTCATTCCTCCACTAAATATAGACATTAGTGGGCCGATTCAATGATTCAAATGCTTAATCTGATACCTTCTTGGATGCCAGTGGCGCAGGCTCGCATTCATCCTCGTCCTCAGTGGCAAGATACACCTCCCGGCAGCCCTGATATAGGGGTTGTGCCGACTTACGAGATGATGTAGTTGCCACAACTCATTTTCCAGGTGTTGATGTGAAGGAATGACTTGATGGCCGCTTTGCGATTGCATTCCTAGATAGTTGCTGCAGAGGCTTATAGTCGGATTCTGAATTGTCATATTGACAATCATGGTAATTTTCAGGTATCATGCTGAGATCCTCATCGAGATCCTCATCGTGGATAGATGGTCTGCTCTTCCTAGTGCTGAAAGGAAAAGGAGGTGGAGGAGAAGTACAGTGCCTACTTGTCATGATTTAAAATGGTGGCAAGTGATAAGTACGAAAAGATTAAAGGAGTGACTAAATGAAATGTGAATCAGTTTCGAGCAAATGAATTAAGGCATTGTATAAAGAAAACAAACCATTGATGTGATTAAAAGCATGGTCGTAAGGCGTCTTTTTATCGAGTTGACGATTCAATGATCTTTGCTTGTGCTGCCACGAACATTTCCAACCCCTTGGATGGACGGGAACTCGGAACTAAGAATTGGCAGGTGACAAGCAGGCGCCAGGGTTGATGATTGGCTTCCTTTGATGAAAATCGTTATCACAATGAGCTAAAAAGTGTTCACGTTTCACTAATTATTCGGGTTACCTTCTGCTGGCTACAGATACTAAACTACCAATTATATGATTGCCATAAACTGAGTCCTATCACTGCGACTATGCCTTTCCCAAAAATATGTCTCAATGATTAATTCCAAAATTGTAAGCTCTCTACACAGCCCTTCCTGCATGAATATGAATAATGCAATAATAAAATAAACAAAACATCAAAAACATACCCAAAAACTCACCAAAAAACTCCAAATTCTCACCCATCCGTCCACCGACCAACATGCCAGAAAAATACCCACACACAACGCAAATCCTTGAACAACTGTCCAGCCATGCATTTTATCCTCACAATGACTAATTTGCAGCTAGGCTGTTGCTTGTACGCTTCATATTGGCCCAACAGCCTGCAGTGGGAGGATTCACAATCTGATCTTACTTCCATTGCCATGCCATATCCTCATCAGCAACAACGCTTTGCTCATAATTGGCAAAGAGACCAACAGCAAGCTTTCGGATGACTTCAAGCTATCGCTGCTCTCTGACAGTCCTCTTTTGAAGCTTCCATTCGGACTTTTGGAATCCTGTTTTAGTTGTCGGGATGCATCTTGGATTTGGGTGCCATGTCTCAGCATCATCATTCAATTCCTCCCCCATATCATCGATCATATCCTTGGCTGGAGGTGGGAGCATGTCATCGAAAGGAATGTAGCTGTGGCCACCATGCATAAGCATCTGGACACCAGCTACGCCATCGGCCTGTTGGCTACAATACATGACACAACGATGGTCCGGTTGTTCTATTTCAACGCTGCCTGTACCCATCCGGCAGCAGTTTTGTTATCGAAGATTGGGGTAACATTACATGGGTATGGACTACCATGTCCATCAGGCCCTTCCTGGCAGCCCCAAAGCTCTCGGATATTCCACCTGGGGTCTGGCAGACCATCGATTGCAGCATTGACTACGGACCAAATAGTCATATCGACAATTGATGTAACTATCAGAAGTATCAATTCATCATCCTCAGACCAGTGCCATGAGATTAGCTGAGTATTGTTTTCACTCACCCTGTTCCCAGCAATGTTCGGATCAACATAGACGATGGTAATAGTAAATGGCTCGACAAGGAAATCGGTCGACGTAACGGGTCATGCCTGTATCGCTGAAGTCCTTTTAGCAATGTTTTCATCCTGATCGTCTTCTGTATCTACACATCATCAGGCAGATCAAAAGAAGCATCAGGGCAATGAAATACACACCAACGTGCACGAGTTTCCTCTTCTTAGTCAGGGTTTTGTCGAGTCTATTGTTCTTTTGGCCAAGGCCAATCTCAGCAAACTTGTCCAGTGCTGCCTTGAGTTTCTGACCATTGAGGTTAGTCCTGTCTACCATGTACCATTTCCAAAGCGGCATTTTAGGCTCCAGATCATGGAGTCTAGTAACGTAACAATTGATTAGAAGATCCCATCGCTCGGGGCCAGTGCCTTACTTGTAAATGATGTTGATTGACTGGGCAATCTCCGAGATGCGCTCCCTCAATTCATTATCTATCCATTGTGTTGTCAAGCCACCCTTCTCCTGCCAAATCCCCATGGTTTCAGCTGCCCATTGGCTGACTCCAATACTGGCATTCTTGGCCCAGAGGTGGACTTGTGGAGTCCCTATCTGGATGGTATTAGCATCTGCAACGACTGATTTCAACAACAAGAAGGCATCACAGGTCATTTTGGATTGTCAATAGTGGTCAATGATGGTGTGGTGGATATCGAATGCTTGGTACTCTAAACAACCATCGGCAGTGTGGAATATATCATGAAGGTTGGTGTAATGTTGTAACAGAGGTGAGAAAGGAGTGTTGAAGGTTCCGGAGATTGTAAGTATGGTGGGCAGGCAAGGCCATTATATATATGGGCTTGGAGGGGTTTCTTGATCTGGCAACATCATCTTCGCTGCAATTCCGCTAGGAAACAATTTGCTTAGCATCATCTAAGTGCCCTGATTTGTCGACTGAATGCTTAAGGTCATCACAAGGACAAGTAAAAGAATGTTCTTCAGTCACATCTTACTCGGTTGTCCTTGCTCTAGATGTTGAATCCCGTGATGATGTCACTAGGTCGGTATCAAAGGAGAATGCATAGTTCATGTAATGTACGAACTTAACACAAATTGACAATCATAAATGTGGCAATGGGCATAGGACGGTCGATTGAGGGTGGAACAAATTGCTGTGACTAGCTGAATGCAAATGTGGTATGCTTTTTGACATCCCAGGGATGTTGAAATTGAGAGTGCGGTTAAACACTTTGCAAATGTGTAAAGGAGTATGAGAGAAATCCTACAAGAGTGGTAAGACCACTGTTTGCAAAAAGTAAATCAAGGTGCAGCGATTTCCAAGGACCAGCCGGCTTACAATTGTGTGAGTAGCTAAAAGACCATCGAGAAGCTTCTCAATGTTTTTGTGACCTTTCATGTTGCTAACGAAACATGGATCTTTGTCAACAGTATCATTACTGCTCGAAGACGTACTCCTACATCGGCGCTTACATTACTTACCTCTGTCGCAACCACAAAGAAAGGATACTATAGATATCAGCCGAACAACTGCCAGATGATGGTTTTGCAATTGAGCACGATAGTATTCTACTTCCATTCGTTCTTGAAACGCATTGCGACCCTTTTCATCACCCTTGCTACGATGATTCCAACGATACAGAAGCCCACAGCGACAATGCATGTATTTGTCCAAAGCAACCTCCAGGGCAGAAACATATTCATGGTACTCCACACTTGGACAACTGTCTAGCTGGCAAGCCTATTAGTAACGAGTATTGCGATATCTTCTACGACGAAATTGATACATAGTCAGCGATTTCTTGCGAGGAGGAGTATCGATTTGGGCACGAGTGCATCAAGCACAACTTGAACAGAGCTGCTATCATTGAGCTTTTCAGTAACCCTACAATGACAACTATCAGCAACTTGACTTTGTCCCACACTTTATTCAAAAGGTTGAACAAAGTGTCCTACAAGATGGGCATCAACTTTTGCACATCCGGCACAGTGTGTTACAATTGTTTTCCGATCCCAACAACCTTCACAATGATGAATGTACACATTTCTTTTACTGCAATCCTGTTGACTGCATTGAGTTCCTCTTGGAACAGCCTGCATTCAGAGAACATATGTTGTATGCTCCAGCAAAGGAATTCAATGATGCTGTGGAAAGTATGTATTCTGATGTGAAATCAAGCAACTGGTGGTGGAATAAACAGGTACATTAGTTGAATTTTGTCATAGCTACAATGATTGTAACTGCTTCAATAGCTACAGTGGCTGCTTGGATCTAGAATTGTCCCTTCATTCAGCAGTTCAGACCAGACACATCTTACAAACCATTCGGGCGACAAGAAGGAATGGCCAGTATATTCGCGACTCGGAAACATTCACTCGACGATTAGATCAAAGCCTTCGAATCTAGCAAGCATCCTTCTTGCCCTTCGTCTCTTTCCTACCGAACTATCACTTTAATGGACATGGAAAAACAACTGTCGTGAAGGAACAACAAATCTACAATTGACATGTTTTAAGAAAGATTTTCAACCTTTTTTTTCGTCCTCTTGACACGCTTTTCAACACTGGAAAACTTATGCTTTGGGCCGATGGTCGGATGCAGCAATGTTTTCCTGTCATTTTTGCCTGGATGGCTGACTACTTGGACAACATTCACTTGCACTCAATCAAGCAGCCCCATTGCCCTCTGTGCGAAGCACCAAAATTATTGTATGCAGAAGGGAATTCATTGTCATGGCAATTGGGAGACTATCGGTTACACCTCCGAAAGATGATACTCATGACTCTGGGACATGAGACGGAGAGACAGGAAGCAATACAATATCTGGAAGATTGAGCAGTTGAAACCTCAGAAGGCGTCATCTGGAATATGAAATGCATCTCTCCAATGACTATTATCTTATCCGATAGTCTTCATACGGTCCATCTTGGTATGTTTAAGGATTTGATGGACTGGGTAATGTCCTTGCTCAAACACCATTCCAGGATCGACAAATTTAATCAGCTCCACAAGATGATGCCTCCATATCCTGGCTTCACTCGATGCAACATGCCATCAAGCCAGGTGATGCAATGGACTAGGCAGCCGATGAAAGAACTCGGGCATGTGGGTGTTCCAGTTCTCATGGCGACTCTTTTAAACCCTTCAGCACGCCAAATGATTCCCTTCACAGAATCCCTGTTGTGCGTCAAGAACTTGGTGTATTTTGACCTTATGGTACAGTACCGGTACCAGAGTGAAGCCACGATCGAGTACATGGAGAATTATCTGGAGGAGTTTCATTGTCACAAGAATGTTTTCATTCCATTCCACGCCAGTAAATCTACAAAGAGGGTTTCAGAATCCTTGAATAAGAATATTCCTTTGCACATACAGGTGGAACAGAAGAGTGACCCCACTTGGAATAATCTTTCTGCAGCTCCACAGCGTCGTCACATTGATGAAGATAAAATGCAGATTGAGTCAGAAATTGCACAACATCTTGCAGATGAATCAGATTTCAACTTTCTCATGAAGCATCTCCTGCAACACTTCTCTGACTATATCTGCCAGCTTGGCAACCTCTTAAATGTAAGCTCTGAACTCCCAGAAAAAGCGATGATGGATATTAAACAAGTGTACTGATAATCAAATCATGATAAGGCCGCCTTCCACATTTTGGGAATGAAAGCCTGAAATGAGGTATTTCTGTATCAAGAGCTAAATGCAACCCCTGCAAAACAACATTGCAACAATGATATGCCTCTAACCCCAGCACCTATCAAGCGAATGATGAAAACCCTGCACCCAGAAATCAAGACCCTGGATATCTTGGCCGAGTGGTGTGCAATATCAAAAGGGGAGCTACAGCATCATACTGCTTGGTGTTTCAAGAAATTTGCCAACTTCACAGACCATGTCAATCACAATCAGCATTTCAGGCATCTCTATGATGCAAATTTCATTTTGTATAATGCAGTAGCAATTCTGGTTACGTCTTTTCAATGGGACATGCAAGCAGTTCATAAGGTTCATTGCACTGGGTCCACATGGTGGAGAAAGCGAAAGCCACCAAGAAATGATAAAGTGGTTCTCTAGATGGGGACAAGTCCGGACACCCACTTTAAGTCAACTACTGGACCCATTCCCGCATGGTTGAATTATCTTTTCATCGTCGAGGAAACTGAATCGAACATTACCGGGCTTCATGCATTGGTTCAGACATTTGCAACTGGGCCTGTACCTCAGACTACTGGTATGGTGAGTGTCGAGGTGAGGCATCAACCTCTGATGCAACCCTTGCACAATGGAAGCTACCGTCACAAGCCTCTTTTCGGCATCCGAACCACTCATATCATCCCTATAAGTGTGATCCAAGGAGCTGTACACCTTCTTCTGCTGACGCCGCAGCCAGATAGGTCACGGTGGTACTTGAGCAACACAATCCACTTGAATGCTTTCAATTTGTTTTACATGTAGATTGTTCGACTGGATGCTTGAAGTAATCGTGGATGCGATATACAGACATCCGATGAGTATTTACTCAGTGTCACGATTCGAGGAGATACAAAGGTACTTGCAAATCACGATAGGAAGCTGGATGATGGAGTGGAAGGAATTGTGCTGCGGAAGGGCGGAGACGTTGGAAGATGCAGGGAGAGCGGCCAGATTGTGGCGGTATAATTTGGTATGATAAGGAAGTGGTCTGAGGGGTTGCGACGTCACATGATGTGGCGTGGTTGTACTGATAAGGTGTTATGTTGATGGTGTGTGAGATCATAGGATGAGGTTCGGATGGTACATCAGCGCATGGGGAATGATTCATGGGTGGCAGATGAACTGTATATAAAGAGAGTGTTGTTGGCGTGGAGGATTTCCTTTTCTTCTCTCTTTACTCGTTCTCTTGTAGAGCAAAGCAAGTTACGACTTTGAAACAGCTTCCTCTCTTGTCTTGTCTGGATTTCCTCGAAACGAATATCGAGCCTTCTGCCTTGTTTTCCGATATCACATTAGTGTCACCAATATCACCTACACCCGACCCTGCCCGTTACATTGGAATGAGTCCTAATACAACGTACCTGATATTCAATGTGCCTACACCCCTCAACTGAGTGTAAGTATTGTCCTGAACCCTGCTCTGTTTCCTGTGCGGTTTACCTAGCATGGAATCATTGTTGGATACACGTTTGTGACGATTGCGTTGACGAGCTATTACGACTTACCGGATTTGATATCCGTCAGTTCCCCCATAGATCACCATATTCGAATGCACAAGTACGGCAGTAACTGTACCTCACGAACGAATTGGTTTGATCTCACCGGAACACCTTGCCTTGTTTTTGAACCCGAACCTTTGAACACTTTTGACAGCATTGAAGCTATACTTTCAGTAACCTTCGAGGAAGAACCCCTAGGAGCTTATTTTTGGGAACAGTCAACTGTCCCCTCCCCTTGGAATACTTACTGGACAGATGCAGCCAGAGAAGGAGGCGGACTCGATAATAACGATCCCGTATTCGTACCACATTCGACTAGTGTTAGCAACGGGTCCAGGTAACCCGTCAGCGGTCCGGGTTTGGACCGCAAAAACGGGTCGGTTTGGTCCCAGAACCGGCCAAAGACCCAACCCGCAGACTCTTGGCGGGCCAAACCCGGACCCGTACCTGTCAACCCGCGGGTTTCGCCGGGTTTGGCTAGACCCGTCAGTTCCAATCTCCGGTTCTGCGTTTCGGGTTTCACATTTATGGTCGCATTCAGATATGCGACTGTTAATCGTAAAATATTGACCATTGTACGTCACGGTTCGTTTTCGACGTATTAGCCGCCTTGATGTGCAATACAAGAATACTCAAGGGCCCAACTACATCCTGAAAATGAGCGTCAACAGAGCGTCAACGATATTTGGTCTTGCATCTTCGGTAATATGAGTGGTGCATGATCACAAACATCCATAAAGAAGGATATGACAGCCTTTATAGGCATATATGTACGGGATATTCTAGCCACATCCCCCGGGACAGTAACAACTTATTTCATTTACAGAGCTACCACTAAGTGTTCTTGAGCCTTTTAGAGTATAATGACAGTCAAAACGATATATATAGAAAATAACCGCCACATCACGCTGTGATTAACCATGATGGAAGGCCAACAATCCTTGACACTCTGTTGACGCTTATTTTGAAGATGGGGCAGGAAGCGTTTCACTTTCACTTTTGCCTATAAAG
>Ga0307512_10000692_pt1 | contig 50044 bp, 52 predicted proteins | sample 14_EM_MG_FD_200267 | JGI IMG/M metagenome (GOLD analysis project Ga0307512, IMG submission 200267) | Populus trichocarpa ectomycorrhiza microbial communities from riparian zone in the Pacific Northwest, United States - 14_EM | ecosystem: Host-associated > Plants > Roots > Unclassified | place...
TTGGGGGGATGGATTTGTTGGAGGTTTTGTTGACATAGGGTTGATGGTTTTGTTTGATATGGTTAATGTTATGTTTTAAGGATATGGTTGATGTTATGCTTTAAGGCGTGGGCATTTGTTGTGGATTTTTTCTTAAGGGATGCTTTAGTTACTGTTTATTTGATTGTGGCTTTTGATGTGTAGGTTGCAAGTTTATGTTGATGATGTTGATGAGGAGGAGACGTATAAATAACATGAAATACCTAATGATAATGAATGAATGGAAGTGGATGACTATTTCGTACCAGCGAGTCAATTATGTCTGTACGTACAGTAGCTGGTCAAACTCGCTACAAAAAAGACCCGCAGGTCTGAAGCCTATGAGATCTTGGTGTTTATACCACGGCAGGTTTCGAACCTGTATCCTGGTGTTTTCTAGACGATGTTCGGCTTTCTAGGCCAAGTGATAAATTTCTGACAATTCGATTGCATGAACCCCCACAACGGTCATGCAAACTGTAGAGCCATTCCCTGACCGGTTGCATAGCTTAAGATTGCTTCTTGTTAATTTGATGGCTTTAACTTTCATAACATCACAACTATTGAAACTCCTAGCATCTGGAAGAGCAAAAGCGATAACCTAGTTTCCAGCCCGGAAGCTTGATGTTTATAGCACCGTTCGTTGCGAGCTGCAGGTTTCGAACATGTATCAGTGTGTTTCTTGCACCAGTCGAGCAATTTCAGCTAAGAGTTCGCCTCGTGTTACTGTGATGACCTAGTTGTCATGATATTTTAACCACCGTGGCGGTTCTGGTCAAGAACGGCCAGAATTGACCGCTGAGCGGAAGCGCATGTAAAAATAAGAGCAACAACAGGTTTTCAACCCGCTTGTGTGGTGTTTGTCGCACCATAGATGAGTCAGGCGGATTTCGAACCTGCATCCAAGTGTTTCCAGCAGCGTACTCAGCTTTCTAGGCCGAGATATATTTTCTTGTTCATCATTTAGAGGACTCAGCTATCATCGCAATGGAATATTTAAAAACATTCACACCCGGAAACATACAGAGTCGGCACACAATACCCGTTTTTACATACACTCCGACGTCCCAGCATCTATAGCTAAGATTGACACTACCGTCCCGACCGCATGCAGAAGAGCAAAAAAATAATACCCAAGTTTAGAGCCTGGAGTTTAGGGTTCGTTGATTAGTACCGCAGGTTTCGAACTCACATCTTAGTATTTGTAGTACTAGACTCGGCTTTCTAGGCCAAGAGATTATTGCTTGTTACTTCGATGATTTTAGCCACTATGCTCATTCGAACGGTCGCCGTGACCATGGTGGAAATTCACGAAATAACAGCAAAAAAATCATAATTGCAGGTTTTGGGCCTGGGAGATTAGTTATAGCACCATTAAGTACATCCTAGTGTTTACTATACCTCAATATTTAGCATTGCAGGATTCGAACCTGTACGATGATGTTTTTAGCATCATACTCGGCTTTCTAGGCTATGTGATCTCTTTATGCTAATTGGATTATTTGGCTATTCTATTTGAATTATCATTAATTGTTTTACAACATTGTTGCGTTCGTAAGTTGGTGATATAGGTTATCATAGTTAATCGTATATATAGAACGAGTAAAAAGTAGAATCCTAGGTTTCTGTCTTAGGAAATTAGTGTTTATAGTATTAATTAAGTACTGTAGGTTTTGGATCTACATTCCTGGAGTTTACAGTGCCACTGGGTACTGAAGGTTCGAAACTGCGGTGTTTCTAATGCCATAACATAGTAATCTAAATGATACTTATTGTTAATCCAATGAATTTAAGCACCATAACCATGCAAAATTTATGCCTTCGTTCGTATATAAATTTCAGGACCACTCCCGGTTCCAAAAAATCCACACCACAACCAAAATCAACTACTCAAGAGTGAAATAATTACAAAATTGCCCCATATAGGTGGCAAGAATATTATCAGAGTTAAGAACCGGATTTTCCTTTGCGGAGATTGTCTAAGAAGGTCGTTGAGTGCGGCGATAGCTTTCTGCAACTATCTTGATATTTGGACCATGATTTATCCTTTATGAACAAACGGATAACAAACAAGTACTACTATACACCCACGCATTCATCTAGTTAGAGCTACCGTGCTCATCTTCACATAAACTCCTGGCGTCTGACGGCATGATTAATTTCACACGGCCAGACTCTAGGAGTCCTTTTAACCCTGTGACTTTTGATGGGATCCCATGACACTGCTAAGACTTATTATCGGATTGGGCGAGTTGAGCAATGATGAGACCATGAACATATACTAAGTAACCGTTTCACCTCATCTCATGGCTAATACTATGCTTACACCGTGTGAGAGTCTTTGGTGAGACAGTGACCAGATGAATCTTTTTGTTTGTAGAACAGACCAGTATGGTCGGGGTTCGCAAACGCTCACTAGTTCGTGAGATGGACTGTAAATGTTGCGAACGGCGACCGCAGTTCGTGAACCGAAATGGACGTCCATGGTACGGAACATATATATATATGCGTCGTTCAAATGTTAATCAGGAAATACGTTTAGATATCGTTTAACTTTTTGTTTAAAAAAAGTGGAAAAAGTATTTTACCAGATTTGAACCTAGAACCTTAGGTTTAACCGCAGATATCTTAGCCACTTTTATACCTTCTGAAGAAATTGTTGGTAAAATGACTGATTAAAGCGTAGCACATACAAAGAGGTCTTAAGAAAAATGCGAGTCTAGGTGGTGAAACAAGATTGTACCGAACAGCTAATGTATTTCTGGGCCCGTCTCGCGTCCATCTCCCTACAGCTACTTATGTGTCTGAGCCGCCGGCGTAGGTTTTTCAAAGGCGTGCGATCTAGAAGATAGAGCGCTAATCGTGCGTAGGAATGTGATGATTAAATATTAGGATAAGAATTTCAGTGTGAGTGAGAGGCTCAACGTGTAGATTTAGTAAGTTTAGAGGATATTTTGATTTTCAACATGTTAATTCCTTTTGTTCGGGTATATATAAGGCCTTTGTTCTTAAGTTGATTCGATATTAACCGTTGTATGGGGTGCTTGATCTGCTCTCTAATGGATGTTTTGGTGCTTTGCCCATGTAGTTCAAGTCATGGGTATGCCCTAAGTTTCAATAACCTACGGAGGATAGGATACAGATGTTCTTTTCGCTTTTCACCTCGCTCGCAAGCTCACTCGATGTAAATTTAGTTAACGAGAGCAGGGTAGCCACCCAAAGCTTTGCCGAAGCATTTCACTTTGCTCCGCGGTTCGGTAAGCAGCTCAGAGCTCATTGCGGATGCCGCACCAGGACATCGAAAATCTTGCTTCCATATATCAACTACAACAACTAGTGGGTGATAGCTAGCACCTGCGCTCGCTTATTTCCGCCTAGGCCTCGGCAAGCTTGTGAGGGACGAAAAAGTTTGGGAACGAGAGTAACCATCACCTGAAGTTTACATGGGGTTAGTTCCAACGGCGAACATGTGTTGGGGTTGAGCAGAGGGAAATATTTACCTCTCCAAGCGAGTCGCCTCCTAAACACTACTTCAATTGCACCTCCACTCCGCCAAAGTGTCTATTGAATGCTTTGTATCATGATGTTCATTGCCCAATATGTCAGAACGAAGAGCTGCAACTTGTGCTATTAAGGCAGCTGCTTCAGTGGTACGACCTTGCGATTTTCGTGTGTAGGCGAGGTTGGCCATGATGGTCAAGGTGTCTGGGTGATCCAAGCCCAGAACTCTTTTCCTCGTTTCCATGACATTCATTTCAAGTTCCTCGGCCTCCTTCCACCGGCTCTGATCCTTGTATGTCGATGCGAGGTTGGACATACTGTTTAAAGTAACCGGATGGTCTTGTCCGAGTGCCTTCTTTTTGGTCTCCATGATCTCCACCTCCACCTCCTCCGCCTCCTTCCACCGCTGTTGACGTTTATATGCCGATGCGAGTGTGGACATGCTCTTCATAGTATAAGGATTACTCAAGCTCCAAATTTTCTTCTTCGTTCTTATCCCCTGCAACTCTAGCTCCTCGGCCTCCTTCCACCGTTCTTGTCCCTGGTTCCAAAGTGTCGATGCGAGGTCAGACATGCTGAACACGGTACATGGGTGATCTTGTCCGAATACCCTCATTCTAGCCTCCAAGGTTTGCACCGTCAGTTCCTCGGCCTTTTTCCACTGCCGCTGCATCCTGTATGTTGATGCGAGGTCGGACATGCTTTTTAGAGTAATTGGGTGGTCTTGCCCGAGAACCCTCTTTCTGATCTCTAAGACCTGTACCTTCAGTTCTTCGGCTTCCTTCCACCGTTCCTGTCCTTGTTGTCCATATGACAATGCGAGATTTGCGATGCTATTACAGGTGTCGGGGTGATCCTGGCCCAAAACTTTTCTTCTCGTCGCCATCACCAGTTCTTCCAGTACCCCAGCCTCTTTCCACCGCATTAGATCCCTATATTTCGATGCGAGCTTGGCCATGCTGGCTACGGTATCTGGATGCTCCAAACCTAAAGTTCTCTTCCGCACTTCCACGACCTGTAACTGCAGTTCCAGACCCTCTTTTCGCCGATCCATAATATAAAATGATGCACTGTGTTCCATACTTGTCAAGGTATCTGGATGCTCCAGGCCCAGAACTTTCGTCCTCGCTTCCACGACCTCTCTAAACAGTTTCTGTGTCTCTATCCACCGCCCCTGGACCGCGTATGTTGTTGCAAGGTTGGCCATGCTGGCACAGGTGTCGGGATGCTCTAAGCCCAGAGCTTTCGTCCTCACTTTCACGACATCCCCTAACAGTTCCCCCGCCTCTATCCACCGCCCCTGGTTCGCGTATGTTGCTGCAAGGTTGGCCATGCTGGCACAGGTGTCGGGATGCTCCACGCCCAGATCCTTCTTTCCCATTTCCACGACCTTCCCAAACAGTTCCTCTGCCTCCATCCACCGCCCCTGGTTTACGTTTTTCGATGCAAGGCTGTTCATTCTGGCACAGGCATCTTGCTCCACCCTCATTTCTACTATCTTCCCGAACAGTTCCTCCGCTTCCTTGCACCGCCCCTGTATTTCGTATATCACTGCGAGGTTGGATATGCTGATACGAGTATCCGGATGTTCCACGCCCAAAACTCTCTTTCTCGTCTCCATGACATGCACTTCCAAATCCTCGGCTTCTTTCCACCGCCCTTGCTTCACGTATGTCAATGCGAGGTTGCCCATGCTAGCCAAAGTCTGTGGGTGCTCTAAGCCGAGCAACCGTATTCTTGTCTCCATGATCTGCGCCCCCAGCTCCTCGGCTTCCTTCCACCGTCCCTGATCCCTATATACAGTTGAGAGGTTGTTCATGCTGATCAAGGTCTCTGAATGCTCCAAGCCCCAAACTCTTTTCTCTGTCGTTATTACTTGCACCAACAGCTTCTCCGCCTCCACCCACCGCCCTTGGCCTGTGTATGCGCGTGCAAGGTTAGTCATGCTCCCCAATGTCTGCGCATGATCTCGACCAAGCACCCTGATACTGGTCTCTATGATTTTTACCTCTAGCGCTTCGGCCTCCTTCCATCGCCGCTGGTACAGCAATGTTGAGGCGAGGTTGCTCACGCTGGTCAAAGTATCTGGATGCTCCAAACCACAAATTCTCATTTCCATCTTCATGACCTGTTCGTCCAGTTCTTCGGCCTCCTTCCATCGCCCTTGGTTTCGGTACGTTGATGCGAGGTTGCCCATGCTGGTCAAAGTGCTGGGGTGCTCTTGGCCGAATATCCTCTGTCTCAGCTCCATGACGTGTTTCCCAAGCTTCTCTGCGTCCTTATACCGCCCCTGGTACTGGTAGGTTTGTGCGAGATTGGACATGCTAGTTAAGGTCTCAGGGTGGTCTTAACCGAACACCCGGTTGTGATCCTGCACGGCCTTCATTCCTAGCTTCTCAGCTTCTTTCCACCGCCCCTGGTTTCTGTATATCACTGCAAGGTTGTTTATGATGCTTAAAGAATATGGAAACTCTAAACCCAAAGCCTTCCCCGCTTCCACGACTTGGGCCATAAGCACTTCAGCCTTATTCCACTGCCCCTGGTTCATGTATGTCGATGCGAGGCCGTATTTGATTGTCGCAATCGTGAAGTTCTCCACTCCATTCCCAGAATTTACAAGCTGCACGAGAGTTTCCTGCAGTGATTGTGCTTCCACCCATTCTCCCAACCTGACGTGCGACTTCAGTACTTCAAAGTTTGATTGAAGGAAATTTGGATGGTTCGGTCCTGTTTGCTCTCTGAGGTATATCCGCAGTGCTTTTGCTCCCTCGAAGTCTTGTAGCTCATCCGCCAGATCTGCGATAATTTGATTTAAGTATAATGATATATAATGGAGTTCTCCGAACTCTCGTGTTATATCGTTAGCCTCTCTTTCGTACTCCTTCCGAGCCTCCTCTAGCTCCTTCCGTCCCCGCAATCGATATTCGTTGGCGAGATTGATTTCATGGAGGTGTCTTTCGTTCAGAAGCCTAACCATTCTCTCATTCTTCCAATGTTTATCTCGTACGGCTTTCTTTTCATGTTGAAGGGTGTCGAGTTGTTTTTGGCTTTTCACTAGCCATATATCCCGTTGGACGTCGTTTGCCTTGACCCCAAACCCAATTTGGTAGCAAAAGGCAACTTGAAATGCGATATTCGCAGCAAAGGGTTGCGATTGATTCCCAAAGAAGTTCTTTTCAAGGCTCTCTCTGATTTGTGTCCTCAACAGATAGTCAACTTCCACAAAGTCGAGAACATTTTTGGCAATCTGCGCATTACTATTACTTAGTAGAATTCTTACAAGAGAAGGAAGAGTGGGGACAGAGATCCGAAGAGAGGATCAGGGGGTTAGAGGAGGTACTGGAAGTAGGAAATTTGGTGATAAAGATATCATCCACTCCGACAGGGAACCCAAGGTGGAGACATGGTTGATATAAAGGCATGGCCGCTATGCGGGCGGCCAGGATATAGAAAAATTCGATAACTTCTTGGAGAAATATGAAATGATTAATGATTACCTGGAACTCTTCGTACGCTTTGGTGAAAAGCCCATTCGTTGTCTCCAACGGTTTTATAGTGGGGGGACGAGATCTAGTTCTAAATTTCTTAGCCAAGCCCATCGTTAACCAACATTGGATCTCAGTGCAACACACCGTTCTTGGCTCAGGAGAGCTGCTAAATCTCCAATACTCGGCATCCGGTGATCCTCGGTAGAGGGTTGCGATCCAGTTCTGAGTTTCTTAGCCAAAGTTCGTCATTCAGTATCAGATCTTGGTGCAAATTCACCGTTCAAAGCTCAAGAGAGCGACCGACTTTCCAATATCGGACGTCCGATTTTTGGGATTGCAGGAAATGGTCAAGCAGAAAAACTCTTTCAGACGAGCTTTATGCTCCACACTCAGACCCGACATTTGCATAAGTTTATCGGCAAAATCACACATTTTATCTTCGTCTTTCAACTGCTCAATTAGTGTAGGTTTATAGGGGGGAAACGGCCCCTCAAACGAAACCACCTCAGTCAGCGTGTCGTCGATAGTAACCGCCGATACTCTGTTTCCAAATAAGATCCAAAGACACAGCATCCCAAAAGAGTACATATCAGTCTTTTTGGCTTCCGGGACTTTGAACTCCCCAAAACTATGCTCAGGTGCATTCCATGGCCTTGATTTTGGCAAGATGACCGTTCCAACTTCACCCGCGACGAATGTCGAATACCCAAAATCGGCTATCTTGAATGTGACACAGCCTGTAGCATCTTTAAAAACTAGAACATTTTGCGGCTTGATATCGCCATGAACCACGCCTGTTTCAACATTAACACGTTAGGCAGATTTCGAGAAAAAAGACAAAACTAATTACAATTACTAACCATAAGCATGCAACGCCGTGATGGCACTTCCTATTGCGGTACAGATATTGAATCGATCCTCGACTAGCATGTTCATGCCTTCATCCACGCTCATGAACTGCTGCAGATCCCATGCCGCTTTCTCAAGAACCAGCACAGGGACGGCTTCGCGGGTATTGGGCTTGATCTCCCAGCAAACCCCCTCAAGGTTGATGATATTCGGGTGGCTTTGAATACGGGGCTGACTTAAAATAAGCACCTCCGTTATTGGTGGTAAAAAGAACTCGTTTGAATCTGTGGAGCCATGAAACCTCTTGAATGCAAGGCTCACGTCTGTTGTGATTGTTGATTGGCTTATCACTGCAGAGCCTCCTTCTCCAAGGCTACCGGGGGTCTGCCACATAATGGGAAAGTAATCGACATCGTATTTCTGGACAACGGAAAGAAATGCAATTAAGTCACTTTGGACATTGCTGCTGACGCAGTTCGCTGACGCGCCCTGGTGACTAAATATACCTTTGGAATATGGTACTAGGGCGGACTGAGTGCGGTTCGAAAACATAGTATGGTGTGTAGATAGTGTAGCGGGAAAGTCGGGGGGAAGAGATTGGTGATGCTGAACGAGGGAGGGGACGGAAGTATGGATGGTTCTTCAGCTAGCTGAATGAATAAAATATTACCACAAATTGTTAGAAAACATACGTATGACTCACGCAAGTCGAATTGTACAAATTAAGCAAATGTTCCCGATGTAGTTGTGCGGTCGATCGTGTGCAGCGATTGACAGGTAATCACAGATTCCTGGACTGCAACTGGTGGATATGAGCTCATCATTGCCAATTTATTGGTCAGATACAGCGCACGACATTCTTCTAAAATATTTATATACTCTAATTGAAGCCTGGAATGGAGCCGATTGGTAATCGTGGCCAGTTTAATGCTAATCGGGAAAAAAGGGCATCAAAATGAGTGCCCTGAGCTGAACCTGCATGATCCCTGTCAAACCCCATTTCCCCAAGTCGCCAGCCCAAGTCCACGAGTTTTTGTCGCACCACAACGTGTTCTATACAAGAAGTGTGCATAACTATGCGTATTTCCACCTCCAGGCCTCAGATTTACGATATCACTAATACTCATTGCGCGGTTGTGGAAATGAAACTACATATTGTTACGCATATTTCATGTATCTCGGCCAGCCCTGGTCAACCGTTTCCAGCCTGCCCTGGGCACCGTCTCTGGGCCAGCACAGATCCATCATCTCCGGCCAGCTCCCGACCACCGTCACCAGCCAGCCGTTCCAGTTAGAGGTGGCTACGACGTTGCCAGTGCACAAGCTATAGTCGCTTGCAGGCACGCGGTTGGAGGCTAGCTCTGAGCACGGGAATACATCTACGACCTAGATCAATGCTCGCGGAAATTGATATCAGAATAGAAACGTCAAAGTCGGACGATATCTAAGGTCAATATCAACTATTAGTTGAAGCACATGTAAAAGGGGCAAAAGGTGACAACGCAGATTTAGAGCCTCAGGAATTAGTGTTTACACACCATTGAACACTGTAAAATTTAAATTTACACCATGGTTTTTCTTAGTCTCAAACCATTATTGGTATAGCGATTCTAGCACCACATGCAGCATATCTAGGCTAAGAGACCACATGTTAAATACAGTGAATTCCACGATCACTATTGTTTCAATCAAACGGTTTCTAACCTTTAAACTCAAACATTGGTGGAAATAGTAAAACAAGAGAGCAAAACTTTACAAGCTATAACCAAAAGTTTTGAGCCTAGAATCGACGTCTTAGTGTTTGTTGTATAGTCCCAAGTTACTACCAACTGAGTACTTCAAGTTTCGAACCTGTAATTCGCAATACTAACACTATGCTTAGCTAGCCGAGTCATGATCTGATTACTTATAAGCAACCTGATGACCCTAATCATGACTTTACAAAGTTTATACTAGGTAATCAATGGAAGGATAAAAGTACACTATTTTCTACCACGGGCTACATACTTTATATTACTAACTACAGGAGGAATTTAAGACATCTCGTTCCGTAGCTAGTCTTTAGTCCGGCTTTGCTTTCTAGCTGCTCCCCTTGCTTAGCGGCCCCTCGGGGGTAATGAAGTTATAGAGTCTTAGTTGTACACCTCTCAACACCTTTTATATATGGGGTAGCAGGTTCTTACATCTGCCCCAACACTCCACTCTACTTTTCATGGCCCTCTCATATACATCGTAACAGAACCAGACGCCATTCAACCGTACATCCAAATTCTGCTACCAATACGCGGCCAACCAAACCTTTTCCATTGCAGGTGCATCGTGATATCGTATAGCGTCGACGTCCCTACCGAACAACGTCATCCCCAGCCAACGATATTTGCCAAAAGAGAGATTTTTGTTTTCTATATTGTTGCTCCAAATCACTCGATCGTACGATATCAACAAGCCTTGCAACATCACCCCTTCGCCGCATATCGGCTTCCTCCAGATGTATATACTGCCGGGACTGCTGTATAGGAATAAACCCGCGCTAGCTTAAGCGCCCTGCATTCCTAAATTCGATTATCCCGACGCCGACTGTCAGAACGACCTGGGGTATACATGGGTATTTATGCCCCCCGCAACAACGGCAACTCTGCATAATCGCTTCAAACACGCCGTGTATTACTGGATCGGTGGCTGTTTGCGGCATATAGTAGGTAGCGCTGCATAACGGCGCCATTCTTTAGTCTCTCCGAGACCCGGACTGCCCGGCGATCGATACTATTGCGGGTTGGCTTCGCACTTGCCAGCCGGCATAAGACGGGAGTGTAACCAGCACAGGCGTGATAAACGGTTCCTGCATCTATTTAAACTCCTAATTGGGGGCTGCACTTTATTTATTTATAACTGCCCTGCCTCCGACAAATATAGTCCGCGCTTAACTAGCGCTGCCGACACATTGCGCGGTTTGAAGCGACAGCTTTCAGCAGTGAGTGTGCCGCAGTTCTCGGCCGAGATGGTGTGGCCTGCATTGACATGTCTCATGGCAGCGTCCGCTCCAGTCGCATCGACGATTGTCTTGTCCCGATACTAAGGCTAGCAGATCGACGCGATAGGCAGGGGTTTTGTGGGCTAGGGTTTGCAGCACCAGTTCGCCTGTTTCAGCTACTGCAGGCTGCAGGCAATGCATACACGCATAGGGCGGAGTCAGCATTTCTATGGGTCGGGGAAAGCCGTCCTCAAAAGCGAGTCTGCTTTGGGAGACCTCGTATGCATTGCGGTCAGCGTTGGGCGCCAACTTCAGCTGCCAGGGATCGGCTAGCTCCGTGCGGAGAGAAAAAACCAGAAACATGACGTTTGGTGGTGTTTCAGGTTGGCACTCCTGGATCTGCAATGCCCGGAGCACGCTTATAGCTGATAGGTCGTGCTCAAAGTTGTGCGAAGCTGAGTTCTCCCTTTCTTCTTCTTCGCCTCTGTTCCCCTCCTGCTAATCCAGCGGCATTCGTTGATCGAACACCTCCGGTTCCATTCGCCCGAGATCGGCGCTGCTGCTTCTTCTCTCTTTGTCGCCGCAGCAGGAACAACGAAACGCTCTGTACACGCCGACATTTCGACTTCTACCCAGTCTCCGGAGACCCATCTCTCCTCGTTAGCGTTCCCTTCCACAATCCGCCATGCACACCCGCACCACCACCCTCCTCCTCCTCCTCTCCGTCCTCCTAACCACAACCCACGCCTACGCCTTCAACCTGACTGCAATCGAAGCCATCCCAGAATCCTACGTAACCCCCAAATGCTGGGTAGCCTACAACACCCCCATCCCGGGGTGCAACGCAAACAAAAAAATCCCCTGCACCGATGAATGCATCAAGTCCCTCGCCAGCACCGACACCCTCGTACGCAAACAATGCAAGGGGAACTTCGTTCACCCGGAGAGCATACTACGCCAGATCCTCGATGGCGGACTCATGTACGTCGTTTGTCCGGCGTACTCCAAGACCCACGTCGAGATTGTCGAGAGCACGATGTATTTCAAGCCTGTGGTGAGCAGTAGTGTGCTGGCACTGGACCTCGCGCCGAGTCCGACGGTGGGGAGCGGAGTGTATTTTGCGGGGACGAGTACGGTCGCTGGGACGATGGGGGTGCCAGTGGAGAGTGGGGCGGCGGCGTCAGGGACCGCGGAGAAGCATAGCAAGGCGGCAAGGAGGGTGGTGGGGAGGTGGGCTATGGTCAGGACGGCGGTGGTGGCTGGGTTGTGGGGGGTGCTTTAGAGGGGCATTCGTGGCGTTTTGTGATTTTTGGGGTTTTCAAGCATTGTACAGGTATATTTTGCGGGTTTGAGGTGCTAAACGTAACGGGGCTTAATGATTGTATGATACTAAGAATGCTCCGGATCTTAAATGAGAGTCTTGGGAGATGACATTTTGGTTTGTTGTTCACTTTGAGTACTGTGTCCGCTCTTGAAACACCCAGATCAAACCAGGGGTGGGTGGTACATACAAAGCCGGCAGTGTCAGTGGCGAAACTGCTTACCGCCGGTTTTATCGCGCTCGCTTCATTCTTCGTAGCACGTATTTAATTATAAGCCGATACATGTCACAGCTTGGGAGAGACGCAATACCCCCCCGTCGACGGGGTCTTTATGCGGAAGGGAGTCTGTAGCCGCCGTACGCCCCACCATGCACGGCAGACGACACTATCAAGTTGCGGGAAAGAGTAATCGAAGATGCGCGTAGAGGCGTAAGAGGAAGACGGGTACTTATTGAGGCGCGAGGAGACTTGTAGCATTCGCTTGGTGCAAAGAACAGCAGGACACAGGTTCGATACCTGCTGTTCCCAAAAGCAAGACCTTCGGCTCCTACAGTTGCCATACTGAAGACCAAAATTTGACATTTCAGAGGGCCGTATCTGCCTTACTGTACCCATAGATGAAGTTGGGATGGCTTCCACCGGTGTGTGTATGGGCTGGACTGAAATGATAGCGCTGTTGAACAAATCAAACTAATAAAACGAAACGTAGTGTGGGCGAGCGGTATCAAGAGTGAAACATTTTCGGGGTTTTTCCCAGACCTTCGTCCTACAACCTTTGAAGATATGGTACGGTTTTCCGCTAAAATACCCCGTGCCACGACCTCGCACTCTGTATCCGTGGACGAGTCTGAAGTTAAACTTGTCTGGTTACCACTCTTAAAATCAGATTTTATCCACAGGGTCATGGGAGAGGGTTGTGTTTTTGAAGATGGAGTCATGGTATGGGTACAACCTGTGGATCAAGTCTAGTTTTTGAGAGTGGTCCGAGTAGAGTGATATTCAGAGTTTGTGATGTGGGACTACGTGCAAAAAGCACGGAGTACAAGCAGATACAGGGAGAAAAAAAACGCAACTTTGTGGACAATACCTGGTTTTAGGACTTATATGTGAATAAAGTCTGAAATTCACATATCGCCCATAGGCACGGATACGGAGTATTTTAGTGAGTAAAAAGCCGCATACGAAGCTTCCCTTACACAGTTCAGATATCGATAATGAGGTATTATCACCGAAAATTTTCGTTTTGTAAACTGACTTAATATAAATCTCTTACAATTTTAAACGCCATTAGCCAGTGCAGCAATTAGGGTTGAGGGTTCACAGAGGGCAGGTAACGTCTGGTGCGAGACAAACATAGAACAGGATGACGTTCTAACCTCAGCTGTAGGAATAATGTTTGTCAGGAGCGAGTGATACATTGTGCGTCCTCGACAACTCCATCTTACCAAACTACAAACCCCGTCCCACATCTCCACAACCCAAGTGACACACATCAACGCCATCACAATCATCACTACAGCCAAAATGCCATTTACAATGGGTGAATCCTTCGTCCTTGTTGCTCCTCAGAGACGGGAGATGCTTCGTTGCAACGGCTGCTACGATATCTTCCGCCAGCTTTTCGGCGGCAGGGCAACGGGCCTAGTCCGTCACCTCTGCATCCCCATCCTTCCTGCCAGGGAGAACCTTACAGTTCCGGTCTCAACGTATTCTACCTAATACAACTACCATCACCGCTAAATATTCAGCTAACAAAAACAGCAACCGTGTTCTCTCTCGTCTAGAGACACTCCCCACCGAGTTGCACGAGCAAATCTTCAGCCACCTGAACACCGCCAACGACGCCTTCTTCTTCGGCCTTGTCTCTCGTTACTTCCGCCTCCTCAGCCTCCCTTACATCGATGTCCTCCGCTCCTCTCTCGGTTCCTGGGCCGGCTACAAACTAATCAATGTCGGCCAGAACGCTGACATGTATCCTGACGGTCTTCTGTCCCCGAGTGAAATATCTGAGGTCGTTGAGTTTACTCTCGCAAAGTTCTGCGAAGGCGACGATTATGCTACTGAGTTCGCTGAGGATCCTCCTACTAGTCTATATTGCTTTGCTATAGATGAATATAACCCCATTACGGATATCCCTGCGGACGCGAGGTTCTTGCCCTCTGACAGGCTGTGGGTTCTCAGAAACCTTACTGCTAGAGTCTATGTACGCGCCGACAAGCTTGCGATTGGGGAGGGGTTAGTTGAAGGCCCTGTTATCCGTGGCATCGGATTCGGCGAGGTTGTGGTGATGAAGACATGCTGGCCTGGTGTGTATGAGTCGGGTGTTCCTGGTGTCGGACAGGGGGAATGGGCGGGCAATTGCTTTGATATCACGAGGATTGATATGGTGAGGGGCGACGGGTGGAAGGATGTCAGTGATGAGGTTGTGGCTCTGATTGGGGCCGTTTGGGAGGCAAGCTTCGGCCAGGATTGGAAGAAGGTTGTATTGGCCTGCGAGAAGGAGTGATACCGGCTCTGCTGTTGGCAAAGTGTGCACTTTGAATTCACAAATCTTGGTAATATCATTCGTATTTCTTAGATATCAATGGTATTTTGACGTAATAAACGTTTCTGATTGGTTACATTTTTTCCCTTCGCTTCAGCGTACCAAGCGATGACCCGGACGTACTTTGTTGTGAAAGCCAACACTCAAGCGCACCATGCTTTTGCATAACAGAACTAGCTAGCTATGGACTTTGTGTGGTCATAATCGCTGGGATCATAGGATTAATAAGAACTGATCTCCTAGCATTGCTAACTGAGCATGGTGCTAGAAATATCATGGAGCGGGTTTGAAACTTGCAGTATTCAACTGGTGCTAAGACACCACCACTTCAAGCTCGAAACTTACGATTATCACCTTTTAACTATATTTATATAACGGTCAACTTTGATCGTTGATAACTATTCAGCAACAGCCATGGTAGCGTTCTAGCTCTGCTGTTCCGACTTTCGCGTTTCGCTAGCGAGCTTACGAGTTCGGCAAAGTTTGGTATACGAGAACGACGTGGTGGCTAAAATCAGAATTAATAAGAAATGAACTCTCAACTTAGTGGTTGCGTATGGTGCTGGAAACACCATGCTACAGGTTCGATCCCTGCAGAGCTCGGTTAGTGCAATAAACATCGGTCCCAGGCTCTAAAGCCGTGGCTATCACGACTTTGCTCGTTGTTATGCATTTACTTCCACAGACGGTTGATCATCAGGTGGTTGTTCAACGAGAATGGTTATTCCTGTAAACCAGGCAATCTGGGAACCCGAACCTGGAACGGGTCGTGGTAATTAAGATTTTCAGCTGAGCAAGAAGTGGCCTTAAAACACTGGTTTAATTCAATCAACGGTCTCGCTTTTAGAGCAATTATCCGTTCGTGATTTTATAAGTCAGGTCTTAGGCTCTTCATCAAAGTTCGCAAGGAATCTAGAACTATCTCGCATGTGATAAGCGAGCCATTCGCGGTTAGTATCGATTGTTGAGTCCATGATGGCTTTCGGGCTTTCGGGCTGGGCAGAGCTACGGTTAATGTCGTAAACAAACTCTTCTCCATAGCAGCACAGGGAGAGTCAATGTCTGGGCATGAGATTAAGATACGGTCACTACGACGCATGATCCCTGCAAACATTTAAAATGTGCTTCTACCGCCAGTGGTGAATTCACTCTCTCTATCTTGGATCGGAAAGCCTACAGCTCGGGATGTGATTGACAACACGCGATGGATCTGATCTGGCGAACATATTCTTGGACTTGAAGAGAATCACCGTGTACATACATGTGAAGACTAAATTATTCTTCGTCATTTATCTATCTGGTATCCTCTGAGCGAGTCTTGAATCCTTTCTCTTACAATCTCTATCATTAAGCTATCGAGACAAAGATTTAAAACAAGAACTCAAAGTATACAGAATAGGAAGCATCTGACAATCATATTAACCCCTATTATAGACACCATTCCTAAACCTCTTTTCATTGTAAACATGTACCGCTAAAACTCCTTAACTGCTAGAGTACACAATCCCACTACCTCTTAATCATATACGGGACCACTTTGCGGAACAGGCTCGGAGGCAAAAGCCGGTGGTCTATGCCAACACCAGCCGGGACATCATCGGGGAGCATATACTCCGCTAATTCGTTGAGGAGCTCGCTATCCATCCTGATAACATCAACCAAAACTGTCCAACGCTGTTCACCGCTCGCGTTTCCACCTGCGATCTTCTGAGGCACCGGGCTCTTGATCTTTGCCAATCCAAGCCTCTCTCTTACCTCGGAGAACAGCGTAATGATGGCAGATGTATCCTTTTTGTATCCGGAGAAGGCGGATGGAAGACCGGCATACCAACGAGCAACGTTAGAGAGGGACGTGATGGCTGTGATCGCGGTAGTAATGTCTCCTGATGCAAGTGTGTCACGAAGGGATAGGAGCGGGCAAACTTTTGCGCGTTGGTCGTGTCCAAAGTGATGACAGTTGGGGCATTGAGTGTCCGCCCTGCCGCCGGTGATAGGGACCTTTTGGATGTAGTTTTGCTTCATGACCAGCGAAGCAAGGGGGGCATCGTGAGCGACGCTACAAGAATTAGCTTGGATTTATTAGCGGGGATAATTGACGAAGCACTTACCTGGTAAGAAACTCGTAGACATGAGAACCGAAGGGGATGACTTCAAGGGCCTTGGTAAATTCTGCATCTGATACAGAAGGGGTTGGAGGTGTAGGCATAGGTAAAGAACGATGTCTCTTGGCACCGGATGAGGAATTTGGAGCGGATCCTTTGCGCTTGAGAGGCGTTGAGGAAGGGGACTCTGCAAAGATATATTAGCGTCCAAAAACATGGAGACGGGGGGATCACACCTCTAATCTCGTCAAAGTCCTTGATAAGGTTCTCTAGCCTTTCATAACGAGGATCGTTCGCATCTTTGAGGTGATTCGTAACAGTACGAAGGTGATCGGCGGCGGTACAGTACTTGATCGTGTCGTGTGCCCAGGACCTTCCAGAGTCTGCACGCTGCAAGCACTCCAGGAGGATACTCGTGGGACAAGTCTTTGTAGAGTTGATGACGTGTCCGCGGTAGTAGCATTGATTACAAACGGAGTTCACTCTTGTTCCGAGGGGCTGGAGCTGAAAGATATCGCAAATGTCTGGCCTCTTTGCAGCAGAAGATGGAGAACGAATTCTCTTTGGTTTGGGGGAAGGGTCTGAAGCTTCTCCGATCTATTGGGCTATTAATATCTGACCAAGAAGAGATGAATTGAACTTACACCGTGGAGCATAAAAGATTCTGGCACATCTCCGTTGAGTGCAATATCAACACCGTCTGGAAGAGTGTCTTCAACTCCAATCTTGGCATCTCCGAACTACGAAAAACTGTTAACTGGAATGTCTCTAGAAACTGCAGTCAACTGCGCACAATAAAATCACCACTCAAATCATCACCTTCTAAGCCGGTATCCTTGAGGATCAAACCCTCATTCTCGATCTGATCGCACCTCTCGATCACAGTCTCCAATGCTTTAACTGCCGCAACTGTAATCCCGAAAGTTGTCGCATCACCTTCCTTGAAGGTCGCAAGTGCCCATTCATACCCAAGTCTAATCAATGCAGTATCAACAAAGAACATGTCGATATTAGACAGCATGCCATTGGATCCAACAGTATAAGGAGCATCTATTACATCGTTGATGTAAGTCAGCAGTCTTGCGACCGGACAATACTTCTGATCGGTTGAGTCATCATGGCCAGGATGGTAACAGCAATGGCACATCTTTTCTTGGCAAGGGCCTTGCTGCGACATCCTACGATAATATATTTCTCGCAAAGTCATCATACGAATTTCCTTTGCTTGCGAGATGTCTCCTAAGAGGCCTTTCGGAAGGTGATCCAAAAGCGTATCGAGGTCAACGTCGGTACTCTTTGACACTAGTTCCTTCCCTTTGTTACGACAAGCTGGGCGTTGAGTTGGAGGAGTTATCGGGTGAATAGAGGTCGAAGTAACAGGACTAGCCATGTCACTGCCCATCATATCATCCGTGAATTGGGCTGGAGAAGCCACCGGGGAGGGTGTAAGGGTAGTAGAGGTCAAATTGGCAGGTCTATCCATGTCACTGCCCATAATACCGTCCATGAATATTCCCGGAGGAAAGTCCGGTGACATAGAAGTCGCAGAGGAGTCTGGCATGAAACCACCATCAGAATTTCTACCCCCATCTTTGATTCCGTGAAACCACGAATACAGCTGAATTCGAATATCGTTATCACTCCAATAATTCGGATCAAATGTAACAACACCCTGTTGGACTGCGTCTAGATATCCGGTCCATTCGCTGATTTCCTGATGGGAAGGCACGGGTAGCACCGTCTGGCCCAATTCAGTACACACTTGTTCAGAGTAGTTGGTGAAGAGGTAGGTGTTTCTGCAGTCTGAGGGGGAGCAGAGAAACATCAGCTGCTGGCTAAGTTGCGGAGACTGTAAATTCATCTGATGATCAGGTTGGAGATAGAAACTCTGCACCGGCTGGTGCTGTGTAGATGGTTTTCCGAATTCATCAAGAGCACTTTGTAATCCCTTCGCTTCCTACAAACTATTAACATTTTAACAATTATGTACAAAGCGGGAGGTACGTACCATGTTTTCGCTCGGGCCCATGTTCTCTGCCATCATATTAATATCAAAGAATTTGAAATCTTCTTCCCCAAACATAACCTCTTGCGAGAAGCGTTTGTCGTGTGTGTTTTGGTAGCTTGTAAAATAGCATTGATCAACAGGTTTCTGGGTCGATTGAATGTCACCACGGTCTTCAGCATGCTGTTGGAGTTCAGGCTGCTGAGGCTCAGGCTGAAAACCCCAAAAATTAACTGACAGATACGTATCACAGGGTTCTAGATACAACCGGGACTTACCAGGTCGAAGACAGCATTGGGAGAGTCCTCGGCTAGAGACATAGATCGCTGATGGTCATGGATGGCTTTTTCAATTGGAACGTCTGTTGGTCCATTGGTCTCGGCAGGATTGACATTGCCCCCTTCCAGAGTAAATCTGGCGCCAGAGTCAATGTTCGGAATTCCGGGGCTTTGAATTTTCATCTCCTCCGTCAGAACAGACATAAGCCTAAACTCGACTGGGGTATCCGGGGGTAAGTCTCCACAAGCAGCATCGGAAGGGTTCTGCACGATAATATTAACGCATTATTTACACGCTAGAGCAAAGATGACTTACCAGTACTTCCGTTGAGTACTCGTCATTCACTTGCGCTCCGGGATTGGACTCATCCGAGTCCGAATCCTGATCATCAAATAAAGCATCGATCGATGAGTCGATTCCGTGATTGGTTTCGATACGACGAAGGGCCTCGACTGCAGAGTCCGGGAGAGTATGGTAATACTCGCCATAACCGGTGGTGATACCCAATGCAATTGCACTAGGTTGGTTGGCCATTGTTGGGGATGATAATGACCTTGGGGGGCTTGGGGCAGCGTCAGCCATTGCCACGTCATTTCTTCATGAACATCATAGGGAATTGGGTATCAACATTGGCAGCTGACGTCTCGACATGAACAGACGAAATCAAGATGGGATCCACCGACGGAAATGATGCATCATATCCAACAGTAGACGGAATGCTGCCATCGTGTATATTACTGCTACCAAGATTCAAAAAGCATAACAATGAAACCGAATACTCACATACGCTAGATATTAGTTTTCCTTACCGTTGAATGAATGGCTATGGAAGGCGCGATTTGGTCTGGTTGCGTCGTGTCGGTTGTCGAGTGAATAACTGTTGGAGGAAAACTGGTTAAGGAACCGAGTTTAGGAACCGAATTTCGCAGGGCTCAGAGGGGGAGCGCCAAGAGGTAAGTTAGTTGGGGTTGCTGTGTAGGTTCACAAGCGATGACTCGGTCACAATTACCCATTATGGCAATGCGGCCAAGGAACTAAGAGACGAACAGAGCGCAAGCAAGTTAACATTCGGGCGCTTTAGATATAATACTTAGATGAAAAAGGCTCAGTGTTTCTACTGGATGATCTTGAACCAGGAATTAAAATTTGTAGACAGGGTGTTACTTGAGCGGATGGCGCATCTAGCCATGAAGCCCAGTCGTTAGTGCATACGAATCTTCCCTTTTGCGATCCATAAAGTGAGTTCTTGTCCGCTTCCATAGTTACTACTCGCCCGCTTCATAACTACTCTATCATCCAACTCTTACCGCTAGCATTAACTCATAACAAAGACGTTAGTATATGGTGGTGTGCATGTGTTATTTTCGACTTAGTATGATACGTGGCTTGAATGGATCAATGGTTTGTTCATGAGCGCATCTATATTCTGAAATTTGATTCAACGGTATGAGTTATAAGCGATCATAGGTAATCACTCATTGTTGCATCGGGTAACATCCATACTTTACTCAAATGCTCTAGTATTTCAAGATCGCACCTGCATCGCCTCCAAAATCTCAACCTGTATATCTCCGCCAGGGAAGGCAACGCAACGTATCGGTCGCGGGGTCCTATCACAGTTCATTGAACGCACTCTGAACGAATCGGCTGTTACATGCAGCTGCTATCTTCTCTCCGTTCACGTACCACCTATCGCAACCAGGACAAATAACTGTCCAGTTCCAACTTCTGTTTCTGCTCGAGGTCAAGAAACAGACAATCGTTTTCTCTAGAACACGTTATATTTGAGGTTCGTACCTACGATGTTGAAATTTGGGTACTGACATGTTGACAGTCGACTTTCTTGTGCTCCAGAACATGGTACCAACTTCGAGGAATATAATACAATAGAGAATCAAGCGCCAAATCGAAGATAGGGTTTGACCCTGGGGAGATTTGTGTAATAACAAAAGAGAGTTGAAGTTGTAAAGTTGAAATAACAGCACTACTTTCTCATCCTTCGCTTGATCTGTCCCAGTTCAATATCCTCCCACATACCACCCATTTGGAAGACAATCTCATGCGCCAGTTCAAGATTCATTATGTCTACTCATATCGACACTCTCGCGACACTCTATACAATGGAGCGATCTTAGAGCAAACTTCCCACCGAGATTCACCTGGATATCATTCACCGCCTCCCCTGAATCTCGCTAATGCTCGTCGATAGATGCTTCCAGGCATCGTTACAAGGAGCCTTACAACATGGTTTTCCACCCCTCAAATCGAAGGCTGATTCACACATCGGAGGCGCCGGCTGGATGGAAGGAAGAAAATAGACTATTCCATTCCAACCAATACCGGAACTATCTCGTCTGGCGTGCTGTTTCATCTTATTAAAATCAACGACTGTAGAGCACTGGAAAACCTTCTTATGGCCACATCCATCCGGCCGTACTATCCTGATTTGTCGTACGCCTAGGAGACAGTTCTTTTTGATGTACATATCTTAGAACTCCCCGCTAGAGTTTGAACTCGAATCTGGTCCTGTGAAGCTGAAGCAGTCAGGGCTTGCTTGCTAGCGGCGACTAAGCCGACCTGAAGATTTTTGTGGGTTTCAGTCATTTGGATTTGAAGAAACGGTATATCATTGCATCAATCGCTGGAAGTGCTTCCATACTATCCGCATAATATCCAACCTGCGCGACTACATCCCACCGAGAGACCTCAAGCGCGACATTTTGGGCACTTTTACTAGCGAGAAGATTCCGCAGACGGAAAGATTATGAACATAATGCTGCAGACTAGTGGGAAAGTCCACTGAGAGCATGTGAAAGAGACGTTTGTGGCCAGAATGAAACAGGAAGAATCGGAGAGTAATGCTTACAGAGGGGTGAGGGAGATTCTGTTGTGGAACTTGGGCAGGAAGGTGCAGATTGCGGCTGTTCAGAAACTCGATAAAAGTTGGGTCGAATTAATGAAGGATACGTGGAGAAAGAGGGGGAAGGTGCTGCGGCGATGGCTTGAGTCGATTATTTGGCGGGAAACTTGGTTTGATACTTCGAGAAGGTATATTGCGGTGTTTGGGAGGCTATGAAGTCAAGCAGTAGCTGTTGGTTTTCCTTTGCCCGTTAGTAGTTTGCAATATCTTGTGGAGGCCTTCAAATCATCGCACAATCATAAAAAGCATCTTCCCGCCCATACAAAACCTCCACTTTCCCGTGCAAAATGCCATCGACCATCTACTATGAAGGTATCTTCCCATATTAACGCTACCCATTCTTTTCATTTACCCCTAACCGCAACTGGGCTGCAATCCGATTTCTAACACCGCAGACTTGCTTCAACAGAGATCCTAACCTCAAAGAAAAATAGCTTACAACCATCATCACTCGCTTGTTCAACTCAAACAGATTTTCATAAAGTCTAGGTAAATAAAGCCATGTGCTTACTATATTATATCACTCTGGGGTCCAAAGTGGTCTGGTTGGCACCGAAGGGTCGTGAGCGAAGCACAAGAACCTTCCAACACAACACTTACCCAGCTATTCGACTTCGCTAATACTAAAACATTTACTTCTACACTGTAAAATCTTCGACGCAATTGATCAATACAACAGCACTCGCCCTTACACCTCCTCGACACAATAGCACTTATTCTTACAGTTACACCTCTCGACGCAACACTTCGAACCCTCTGAATCAACTCCACTTCCGCCTCGCTTTGACACCCTTCACCCCCAAACGCCCTCTAGGTCTGAGTACCGCTTCTTACCATTCTCAACGGCATCAATTATACCTCCACCTCCTCCTTCAACTCAATCTTCTCTGCTGCCAGCTATCACTAAAATCTTCCACAGCCATGGCGGCCCCACAACAAACCGGCTGCTACAAATGCGGAGCCCTCGACCATGTCGCAACCAACCGTAACTGCCCTCGTCCGCGCAAACCCTCAGCCGTCACCGCTGCCGCTCCCGCTGCGCCTCCTCCGGCTCCAGACCGAGACGCAAAATTCATCAAACACGCACGGCTCGGCGACGACACTCGCTTCTGGTTCTACACCGAAGACGAGACCTCCTCATCCGACGAGGTGACGGTAAAGCAGGAGAAAGGCGAGGACGAGGATAAGAATAAATGGAAGATGTCGGATCCGGTGCTGAGGGCTGCGTTTGCTGTAAAGCCCGGGGTGTCTCCTGTTAAAGTAGAGAAGGAGAAGAAGAAGCAAGGGAAACAGCCCATCGCACCACCGAAAAAGTTACCAAAGAAGCCTGAGAAGAAGCAGCGAGGAGCCGCCAAATCTGTCGTCCGCAAGAAACCTGTTGCAAAGCCTCGCAAACCCATCACCACAATCAACGCTGCTGGTGACATGCGGCAGACAAAACCTCTCAGCCATCCCGCAACAGCCATTAAGCCCCACGAGCCCTCCACGTCCTCCTCATCGCTCACTGAACAACCAGTATCATCGACAAAACAAGAGCCGAAACCCACCAGAGAGGGGCCTCTGGGAACTTTTAACGGCATAGTCATCACGCAGGAGTATCTGGATTGGTGTGACCGTCCTGAAAATAATCCGTTTGCGAGACAGAATTGGGAGGGTATGATGTTCAACAACATGGGCGAGTGTAATACGGTCCGTGGTTTCAACAGAGTTAGATATCAAAGGGGTGTGCAGGGATGGAGGGAGTGTAGGAGCCTTGGTGGGGGGCTGGGGCGTCCATTCCCTTGAGGCGAGGTGCTGTGCATGATTGGGCGAAAGGTTGTGATACAACTATCGGGAAACTCCATGGGGTTTCGTTGGATATAGTTTCTGTGTACTAATGTTTAGATTTTTTGTGGAAAGATTCGTTTGTACTGTACATATGCTACTCCATTTAGAGTTACCTTTATTCTAGACTTTTCCGTCCGCTTTTGAGGACTCCAGGGAATCACAACATTGTTTGCAGACTACATGCATTCTTTTATACTACGGAGTTATCACTTGAACCAAATGCGTAGGTAATGATAGGGTCCCAACTTCAATTATCATCATGAAAGAAGAGTTAGAAAGCCTATATCGACAAGACCAAAGGTAAGAGAGCTTAGAAACCCGATTTGGCCAGTGATCAGATTGTCGTTTTCCACGTTGTCGTTTCCATGTTCTCACATTAAACAGTTAGAGAGTAGTCCAACATTAATGCATTGAATTTTGTTGGTTAGGTGAAGCATTATATTGGGAAGCACATATTTAATCCCGAATTCATTTCCAAGGGTTTTTGCACTTTTCATTCATACATGCTCGTTCGCGCCTATTGCTCTAAAATTGAGCTTGATCATCACATCACACACAACACCGTCATTTCGGTTCGGTTCAAATGGTTCTGTTTTCCCAAACACTTCTCGGGAGTCGTGTGAGTTGACACTTGAGTAGGTCTCTTTCACAATTTTTAGGCGTGGGTGGTCCCGTGCGTAGACCAACGAGCTCACATACGATGTTTATCCTACGATCCTTCCTTTCCAATACATCGAAGTTACGTCGCAATTCACATACCACCCTACTTCACCGGACCTACACCAAAACTACTTCCCCAATATCAGCCCAATCACACCGGAACGCAACTTTACTCTACGCTCGATCGCTTCATCACCTCTAACTACGAACCCTGGCAACCGATCCTGACATCTCACAGCTGCATTGTATGGCGGCCATACAGGAATTCAATTCCTCTCCACCTGATCCCCACTTTTCTCCTCCTTCTCCTCTTATCAAGCCAGCTATACCTTCGAAGCTTCCTTCTCAAACGATCAAGGTTTTCGAGCCCGTTTCAAACCTCTGAACCAATTGCAACCAATTGCAACCAACCCGACTATAACGCGTCGGAGTGAATCGTCTATTCCTCACTATGATAATGATATTAATGAGCCTTAAGCATGCCTGCTGCCTGTTTTGAGGGGGACTACTTAGTAAATATGTAGGGGTTTTTAGGTTTGGTACTTCTTTTCCCTCGCCTCGGACTCTGGTTCTTGATCTGACAATATCTTATATTCCAAAGGGGTTATTCGTATCATCAAGTAATCGATACTAGCCCGAGCATACATTACCGCTTAGCGATGCTCCCCGAATGCGTCGTCGGCGTAGATCGTAGCTCCTGATGACTTGCTGCGGAGACTTACGTGCTCCATCTAAGCAACAAACGTACCAACATTACTTCCAGCAGTACTGCCTTGTATCAGCAATAGGTACTACCTCTGCCTACTACCATATTATCCATACACCTCCTATCACCTACAGCAAGCCCAAACTTAATGCTAAAATTAAAAATTAAAAAAATATAAGCGGTGGTATTGGTGATGGTGGTGTGATGGCAGCAGTGATCTAATTTATAGGCCCAACTACAAAAAAAACCCCTCATTTTATGGTGATGAAGGGCTAATTTGAATGGGTGGTTGTTGCAGTGTAGTTGACAGTGACAATGGTTGCACCATACCGAAGTTTGACTCTATTCACGGATTCCGTGAACAGGGTCCCCATTCACAGATTTGTCCCATCCGCAGATGGGGCTTAACAGCACCACGAATAGCTCAACCCACGAGTAGAGATATTCTTGGAAACTTAAGTTCAGGATAAGGAGATTGTTGACACCATAGGACAATTTTTTTCGCAATGTTACGAATATGGGGAGAACTATGTGCATTGACTTAGATACAGAGAAGAGAGAAAAAGAAAGAGTCGAGCTATATACGAGAGAGAAGTGTGCCTTGTGCCTTTCCATCAGTCCCGTTTATTGTTAGCTCGTGTCAGGTCTATATATATGCAACACGCAAGACTAGGACTCTGTGAGTGATGTCCTAAGATGTGAAAGGGATGCAATTGCATAATGATAACTAGATGAAGGTCATAAGCGGCATCCAATGTTAATTTGAATCTCACGAACAAAGCCCCGGGACTCCGAATGAGACTTACCCAAGTCCCAGGCCCACAAAGTCTGCTGCCACTGCGACGAAATGTCCCCAGACCTTCTCAAGACTCGTCTCGTCTACACTCCTCCGATCTTCGGCCCCATACAAGCGCCACCTGAGAGAGACCCATTGGTGCAATCCTTAGATATCCGGGTACACTGTTGTCGGTAGTCTCTCGGGTCTCCAAGGCATCAATTTCTTTAGACCGAGGCCACAAGTCCCATGTGGCTCTGACTTTACTCTTGCCCGGTAACTGCTCTGCCGGATGCTTCGATACATGATTTGTCGAAGGCGTAGTAGGAATATACCTCCCTTTAATCAACCTGTCCACCCACGAACCATAATTTGGCAGTTTTGAGGCGTCACCTACATGATATGATCGCTCGGCTTCGCCTAAAATATGCAGGGCTAATATACAACTTCCTCGGCGCTGTCGTTTAGTTATCAACTGTAATTGGTCTACACATCCATCCTAGAGGCTCTATCGGTATTAATAGACGTGCTTAATATGGCCTCGACGAACTTTAGTTTGCCCGTGAGTTGCTCCATTACGAGGGCGGTAGTTGACTCGCTATAGTTATGCAACACTCGATGGACACTCCAATGCCGTCGAAATGATCCATGGACATCTTCTTACCACAGCTAACGAGATAAACCGTTGGGACTCCCCCGCGGTGCTTTGTCTGTTTGCTTGACATTAAGGGGGCTGTTTTTTTGGAGGGGGATGGGAGGGATACGTATACGTACGTATTGGTGGCGCTGCGGTCAATCTCGTTTTCTTGATCCTTTCCAGAAGAGTTTTCATTATGGTCTCAGCCGCTCTTAGGCTTTTGGTATTAAAGAAACCGGCATACTCAAAATCTCACAAAACTGGATGCCAAGTAAAGTATGAAATACTGTACATTTCCATTCAAAATCACATACATACACTTCCTTCTAGATTCCTCCCCTAGAATTTTCCCTAGTAATTGCCCCACTATGCACAATACTTAGCGCAGACACCCGGCACTATGCAAATATAGCTACAGTGAAGGGGCATGGCGGTAGTTCAATCCTTATGAGCCTTCATGATGTCCTGTGAATAACTATGGCCCGGGCTCGTCTTGCTTCAGGCCAGTCATGACTTTCAAAATTCCAACACGCAATATATGGCACTAGATAGGTTTGGGCTATTTTGTACGTAATTGAATCGAGCGAGCTCCGATGCTGAGATCTTCCGGCACTAGGGCGAGATAAGCGAAACTTTATCTTCACCCCACTCCAAAATTGAGCCTCCTACCATCATCGTTGCATCTTCCTCGTTTCAAATCAGCGAGGCCGCACAACATCTAGAAACCTCGCTTTCCACATCACCAGTGTTTTATCAAAGCATTTCTTTCTAGCTCGTAGATGAACTAGCAACTAACAACTGCTGCGCTCGCCTTGCCTCGCACAACTACCAAAAACTACGCAATATAGGCCCATCCAACATCTAATACCTCTCATATTGCTCTTGGCTGTATCTTGAAGCCTTTTATCATTTTTCTGTTAGTTAGATTTGCGTAGGGAAATGGTGCTGATATGGAATGGGTAAATTGTGCGTCGGTAACGACGTAGTGGAGTGCAAGAAGAGACCCCTGATATTAACATTCAAGCGCGTTAAGCCTCTTTTTACTATACCAACGATAAATATCCCGCTATGCCTTACGATGATGGCTGCAGGTTGTGTGTAAAGTGTAGCTCGTCCTATGACGAGGTTAATTGGGGGTGTGAACTATGTTGTTTATGTTTGAAGATTCGTAACAGATATTCGGCTGTTAGATGTACTGGGTGCTCAATGATTATCTCGCCCTTCGGATGAGGAAGAGCATCGTGAGCCTGCGAATGCCCACACCTACATAATCACCACGTTTGCTTTGGATTCCTCCACTGACGCGTACGGTGGTCACACTGCCCCCACTTCTCCGCAATGCAACATTAGCTCAATAGAGACTGCATGATGTCGCACTGAATGAACACTGTAAAAAAAAACGCAAGAGAAAATAACTGCATAACGAATAGACGTTATTTTTGGGATTGCGGGCACCAATCGATAGTTGGGGATAAGCAATTGTGCCAAGCAGAATAGATTAACAAAAATAGCTACACGTCAACTCTCGAACTTCCAATACCAATGTCCGAAATGAGATGCTCGTGCTCAGTCGATGCAAACCAATTCCTTTGTAAGTACTTATTTGTCCGGCTGCAGACAGCGACTCAGGTTTACGAGAAAACGAGGCTATGCGTTATGAAACGCAATAAGATGCGGCACATCGTTAGGGGACACTGGTCACCAGTGTGCGTCACTTATACGCCTATACTCCTACGGGAGTTCATTCGAATTTTTTGGGGCTGGTCTTAATATAACGCGGCAAATGCTGCTGCAAAGCAAAGCCAAGGTTGAGAAGGTGTGGTAAGGGAAGGAAGCCTGTCCCAAAGGAACGGGATGAGGCGAACCGGACCGCTGAGGGCCAATACTGTACCGAGCATCAAGGTTCATACGTCACACACCACGGAAGGCCCGTCCGAAGAGATTTCATTACGGTTTTAGCCTACTTTGGTATTGGAAAAAATCGTCACATTCGTAATCTCATATGATCCTTGACGCTCGGTACAGTAACTCTGTTGACGGTTCTTCCGTTCCATCAAAAAAACTATGTGTACGGAAGCCAATAAGGTATACGAGCGCCATAGCTCAAAACGAAAACAAAATCAAAAGTCAACCAACTACCACTCTAAAATCAAGCACCACCATCTCCACCCACGAACCACCTTGTGTGAACATGCTTGTTTGTATGCTAATTCATTTTGTACGATAAATTTTTGGAGTGGGCGAGTAAATTATTAGGGGGATATGATTGACAAGCGACCGCAGAATATTTCAAAGTACACTCCAGTTATTTTCATCAAAACAAAGTAGCACCACGCCCAACACAAACAGCCTCCATATCACTCTCGGGAAACACACGGGATCCTTTGTTTCCGCTATTGCTCGGTCTCAATCTTTGCCTCTCACTCACAAAAACCTGTAAATCTGAGCTCTCGATATTGTCCCCTCGATGTGCACAAGAACCTTCACGCTCCCGACGACTGTAGGTTAAGGGGTATATTGAACTTCCGTCGCCAGTCTGCGTGTTTAGTGGCTTCAGTTAGTTGATAGATCGCAGGAAAAAACGAGGCTATATCACATACCATCCATTGCCATTTGCATGGGGCGAGCATGTTCATAGTCTGGATCCAGCAGCCGGGGGAAACCACTGATAAGCTCTCTAACTCCGTTGTTTGAGCAAAAATATATGCACATGTTTGAAATTTTAAACCCCACATCGAATCTGATTGGCAGTTCGAATCGCTTACCGCATCGCAAAGACTCGACAAAACAAGGACCACATCGGAAACTATCAGTAACCTGGCCATTCTCTTGGATTTCAAACGCAGTATTCGGGTCCTCGAGAACACCCAGCATCGCTTTCATGGCATTGGAGTTTGGCTGCAATCGGCAAAGGATATAACCGCTACATTTAAAACCTGTTCCATCAAGGCTAGTTTCCCAAATTTGACTGTCAAAATGGAATAGAGATGCTCGAAGTTTATTGCAGATTCCATTGGCCTCCCTCGAAAACTCTTCACTTTTTGAAATGTATTCCAGAATGTTGTTACGGATGGTGGGTAACATTTGAACATCAGCAAGGTCTGGTAGCGGACCATTGACAGGCAGGTTCAAGCGCCGATACCGGCACCTATCTTCTGTTGTCGAGTACTCCCCAAGAGTCCGGCTTAAAATATCTCGCCATTCTCTCTCGCTGTCCAAGGAACCAAGAATAGCGTCCCATAATCGCGCCAGGGTCAGTTCTAGGTCAGTTACATGTGCTTGCTGTTCGGTACAAAATTTTACATCCCTTGTATCTTCCTTGTTGCGCATATCGAATCCAGTGCCAATAGAGAGCAGGATATCCACGGGCCCGGGGTGAATTGAGAGCGACTTTGCTTCTTCCAGTGCAATACCCGCTGGGTTATTGAAATAAATTGCTCCGTCCTCGAACTCCTCGGGTTTGTTTGCTTGATGTCCGGGCCGTATGAATTTCTTGAAATAGCTGGGCGCTGCTGAGGTACATCTTGCTCTAAGCTTAGTCAGACAGCTTTCCCTCAAATAGTCAAAATGGAGCGTCTCTCACGCTTCCCATACGGCAATTTCATTTGCTGGCACGTCTTTTCTCGTTCGTTGTATAGTGACTGAAGTTATGATAGTCAGCACCTGCACAGAATATTGCTAGATATCCGGCAGATACTGCCAGGGAGATCACCTAATCTGTCTTGATTATTTCTTTGTACCTTGACAGATCCCACATGGCCGTAATTGGATAAGATGCCGGCAGATTGTTGAGAAACGTAAGTGACTGCAACTTTAGTCTTGTTTCCTGAAATTCCACCTAGACTTTCACTCCCAGACTTGCGCCCGAAGAGTAATCCGTACTCTCCAAACTCTTCTTGAAGTGCCCTTTCGAATTTAGATGTGCTAAACTGGGATCTCCCTAATACCGTATCCACGATTTTGCGTGGTATCGTCTGTTGTGTGGAATATCTAGGCTTGAAGGCTGATTTGCTCAATGACATGAATCGATCGATACACTCCGAAATACTCCGGTGTGTAGTACCAAGCGCAAGTGCGATAATTCCACCTATGAAAGGTGTCAACCAACGATTCTCGGTATCAGCGCGTCATCATACCGGTTGAAGTCCCAACAATGAGGTCAAATATGTCTGCAATACGAAGCCCTAAACCAAGCTTAGTCTCAAGCGCGCTGAGTATTTCCAGTTCGATGATTCCGCGTATGCCCCCGCTGCCGAAAAAGTTAGTGACTGTTTCGGCTGAGTGCCCTGAAAAGGTTACGACTTACCCGTCCAATGAAAGTACACGCATGCCCGCCATAGGTGACGGTACCTTTACCATTGTTGATTCGGAGCTTTGGCATAGTGGACAGTGTTGAATCTCCACATAATCAACCAATTTCTCTGTGGTTCGCCCGAAGCGCATAATGCATTCCTTGCAAAGGACATGCCCGCAATGTAATACGTGAACCGGGATTGAAAACAGACAGGTGAAGCATGTATCATGCGATATAAGAGGGGAGCGGCGGGTTGTTGCAAATGCATCTCTATACTGGGCCGCCAAAGTTCTGGAATGTAGCAGCATTGATCGAGTTCGGACTTCTGCCGCACCAAACTGTTGGTAGAGAGCGTTCAGCATCCGCTTTATTTCGCTAAGAAATATGTCATGACCAGCATCTTTACTCCCGATCAGCTCTCCCAAGCAAATATCGCCGGCCCCTAGAATCCTATTGCAGTATCTCAGCGTTCTAAAGTCAAGTTTTCGTTTACTAGTGTCTTGATGATTCTTCTGATGCAATCTAGGCCCGTTATCACAATGTATTCTAGTAGATGTTCACTGGAAAGGGTTTGTACTTGTCGCCTTTAATTCCACATTTCATTGAGTTAGAGCGGTACTGACAGGGCCAGAAACGATCATAGAAGTTTTCGTAAGCCTTTGTACAATCTCCTGAATAGATTTCGAAGATTTGATCATCAGAACCTATTATTGTTAGTAAATATTTTTGGAAGCATAGGCAACCGTACCTACCTCTGTGTCCACTGTGGCTGGCATTGAATATGATACACGAAGCGACCAGTGGCGAAATCCGCAGAAGAACGGCATGGATTGACATATCCGGGTATCTCTCGGTCCACTTAATTATTACACGCGTGATTTGCTCGCTGAAATTGGGAGAAATTGGTCGGTCTTTCAGCGCAGCCATAGCAAAATCGAACGGAACGTCAAGATGTCCCGAGAAATGGTCTAAAGCAAGCTGAACGTTATGCTCAAATTCCGAAGAGTTAAACCGCATTCGTACCGCCAAGCGCTTTGTGATTGCGCTCTGCTGATTGTTATAAATCTCGTCGTAAAGTTTTTGGATTTGATCCAAAAATGTCTCTGGCTGGGACCCGGAAATAAATGGAACCACAACAACCGAAATATTGGAATAATAGATTTCCAGCAGCTCCTTCATTGTTTTAATGTCACTTTTGCCTTTCAGCTTCCAAAATTCTGTGTATTCCTTGAGTTTTGGGCTATTTTTGTGAACGTCACGATTCTGTTCTAGCCAGGTCATTGTGACATATCCGATATCCTTATAGTGACTGAATAAGTCGTCCTGAGAAGCAGAAACGTTTGCGAGCTTGTTTAAAATAATGATAGCAGAGGGCAACACAGGCTGGTGGGCAGACTTATCCAGCCCTGTTGACGCCCATTCTACCATACTCTCAAGGATCTCCTGTCCAGTTCTAGCATATATTCAGTAATAATCCCTCACTACTCTTTAGCTGAAGGAATACCACTCACGAATGCTCTGGGGTAACATAGCAAATCACATCCGAGAAGGCGTAAAAAAATTGCGGATACAACTCGTGTACGAAATCCTGCTTAGAGATCGTTTTCGCATCCACCCATTGGATCGGACGAGTTTTCCAAAGCGATGCAACCTTGGATCCCGCTTGCTGCCCTCCCGGCAATCCCCGGGCCACCCGTGCCGCGAGAGGGCGCTCATCGCCTGTTTCTGTAATAGCTAGGGCTGGGTTCCCGGAGCCACCGGCAAATCCTTCGCAGTCTGCAAAGAGAATTGGATATTTATCATGGAACGATGAGGGATCTTCGTGTAGATGTACCTATTACAGCAGTTAGAAAGTAAGATCTTACATGATGGAGAGATTTGATATCTAACTGCTTCGGTGGTCGATTTTCCCAGGTGCATAAAGCCGCCAGGTATTGGGAGAATTGGTGGGGAATGTGTGTTCCGCTGGCTGCGCAAGACCATGAGCGCTCGTATTAAAGTCGATTTCCCAGAGCCGCTGCGGCCCACGAAGGATACTAGTGAGGGAAAGTGTTCGTCTGGCTTGTCAAGTCTGCCGAGCAGGGCTGTCAAACGTCCAGTGCTGTGGAGAAAGAATGTCTTTTTTCCTTCATCATTTCCCTCTTTAACGCCGAACCAATGCGTGGTATCAACGTTATGTTTCTCCTCTGGAATGTAAACATCGAAGATACGTTCAACATGCCGCTTGAGTGCCAGAGCAGTCGAGGTATGAGGTTTGAGTGAGGTTGACTTATGCTTCGCCGCGCCTTCGCTCCAGCATTTCTTTGGCTGTTTGCAGAAATAGGCTTTGCAGTCCGCGCACCAGAGAAGGTTATCGTTGGTAATCGCTTCACAGACCTCACAACTTATCAGTTCATTGCCGGCCATTAGGAATGTCTCACAGCTGCGATTTCGAAAGAAACTGGAGTCATAGATGAGAAATGGATGAAGGACGAGCTCGCAATCTCAAGTTTGAGGAAAGACTAGCCGCCATTATTTCTTATAACTAAATTAACACTTCCCATGCGCACTCAAGACCCATCACTGAGCTTTGCTGTCCAAAAGCAAAGGCTTCACTGTGTCTACGAAAAACACCAGCGGCTAACGCCGTGGAATAGTGAGCTCAATACGACGCAAGGCGAAAGGGCTTTTCACGACTCCCCACAGCAATCTACTACGTCAGCTAGCCTTATCTTCTATTGGTGTGGGTGGTAACCCCACATTCTATGCAAATTTACTGATGTTATCGTTAATGATAACCGCTTACAAATATTTAAAACTAGGCTTGAGGAGAAACATATGTATGTATACATATAGACTGCGGAATGTTGGAACATGCGGGTGGAAATCAAGGAACACATCTACTAAACCATCCATCGAGCATGCGCAGACCCCATGGCCCGTCGAAGTCAGTATGGTGTGTCTTCTCCCAAGGCAGCATCGCCGTAGCTGCTCCACACATTATGTGCCGGGTCGTAATGCAAGGCTAGTGCTGCTGCTGTGTAGCGGCACATACCAGCGCATTCCTGCACGCATTTTCGACCAATGTTTCCACAGTACCGTTAATTCCCAATAAGGCTGTAGCCATCCCCTAGCCGAAGTGGTTGCTTATTTTACTGTACTCTCATCGGCAGCTGCGCGGTTTGCCATGTGATCTTGTTGTTTGTTGCAAACAGGTGCTTGAGCACAGGTGACGGAACTGCCTCCTATTCCGAGATGCTATTCTGTTTTCACAAATCTATTTGCTAGTAAAATCAACCCATAGACAAATATACTTGTGGTTGGCCTTGGGGCCCAGAAACAGTGAACTCGTTCCTCAGTCTCTAGACGGCCTGGATACGGCAGAGCGTAACCAGACAAACAGCCGGCTACAGAGTATTTATTCCTGGTTCCTTACACTACGCGGAAAGGTGGCGCTTTTGGCCGCCAAGCGAATTTTTTTGGGTAGCCAAGGTACCTCATAATCAACGAAACATTGTGGGCCTTACAAGTACACCCTTTTAGGTGGGTTAACTACATTATTTACATTAATATTATAATTGTTTACTGTAAGATTAAACATTTCTAATAGTCTATCATACAACTTAAATACGGCGTTGCGTAGCAACAGCAAAAATATAGCCGACTCAAAGACTACATTTCTGGCCCTACAACCTCCAACTCTTCTAGCTCCTAGTCTTGGAACCTGACAGACACTCTACTAACGAGTGATTTTAGGTGCCACAATGACCAGTTTGTCAAGTTAAATCCCTAGAGAGCAGGAATAGCCGGGTAAGACCCATCCAGCTCCTGTTCAGCAAGGATGGGAAACCATGGACAGTCAGGACCATACCAAGAGCTCTATTGCTGGATGTTCCTTCCGTCCTGCCGTTGCGGAATATATACAGTCGTTTCATCCACACTATTCGTGCCGTCAATGTGCAGATAGCTTGCATGTGGCATTTGGTCTGCAATGCACACGGAGTATAATTAACCATGCAGAAAATATTTTGTTTTTCAGACGGGACAACTGTCATTTGGCAACCGCCCGAAAAGTTGCTCTCCGCCGCCATCACAGATAGAGCGTTGGAAATTAATTGGTTTCAATGATCCTTATCTCTCGAACAATTTTCTTTTGCTTCAGCTTTGGCCACGCCACCAGTGGTGCTTTTGGACAGAGTTGGTAACCTTGCGCAGCATCGTGCAACGTTGCACAAAACCTAAAGAATGTGTGTATAGTGGGCTGCTGCTGAATCCATTCGTGTCCGGGCGGTGTTCATCTGAAAGGCTCAGCGAGAAAGGGAGAGAACCTAGATGATGCGCAACATTGGCGCTCGAGCTGCATAGCCATAGCCAACTTGTATTAACCGCGACAGTATCTACTCCTACAATAATTGTAGAAAAGCCTAAAACACTAGGATATGACTATACATCCACAACATGAAGGACCCGGAATCAGACGTTTAGATCCTCAAATTCGAGCTCATCCTCATCTCTAATGCCCACTAAATACACTGGGGAAAAGGGGTGCAATGGAGCGAAACAAGAAAGATGTATTGTTGCATAAGAAAGCAATTGCATTATACCGAGAATGAGCACTGTTACACAGGCAGAATATGCCATTCCTGCAAGTGCATCGGCTATTTGGACCCTGGGAATACTTAGTACTTCATCATACAGTTCGAATATGTAGGCTCACTTAAATTGCTGCGTGCCATTTCCATCCAGTGCCCCACCTTTGATGTCTGTATATCCATCAAGACGCGCAATTTCGGCCCTTCATATTCACGTTAGTTAGACTATCCATCAGTATTCATTATTGACACTTACTTGGCAAAAATCCCGGTACATATCATTCCTACGAAACCAACTACACCATGAATTGCAAAGAGGTCGAGATCGTCTCGAGATTTGAATTTTTTAGAGGATAATAGGTATCTGAAAAACCCTTGTGAAAGAACACCGAAAAGTGCCCCTAGAACTCCAAAAAGTGGAGAAAATTGTACCGGAACCTGAACAGAGCCACATGTGAGTGCTATTCTGGTTCAATTAAGGGTCAAATATCATACGTAGCCCGCTGCAGGCGTGATTGCAACCAGTCCACTCACAACCCCATTTGAAAAGCTGACCAATGACAGTTTCCGTGGACGTGGCTTCAATGGCACCTCCGAGTCCCCGGGCAATTCCTTCCTGTTATCGTTTAAAGGGACATAGTAAGAAACCATGCACCATGTCAGGCCTCCAAAGCTTGCTGAAAAAACTGTCGATACACAAGCAATTATGGCACTACATATATAGGAATTTTAAAGTTAGCAAATTGCTAATGAATTGGGCTACGGAAGATTCAAGTGGTACTACCGAAGGTTTACTCCGAGGGCTGATCCTCCGTTGAATCCCAGCCAACCAAATGCGAGTAGCGAGGTCCCCAGTATAACATGAAGCTCATTATGGGCTGGTGGGGCCGGTAATATAGGACGCTGTCCGTGATGATCTCCGAAAACTATCAGGAACATACAGTAGGTTGCCCCTGCTGTTGCAGAACTAATATGGACAGCTGTACCGCCAGCAGCATCTAACACATTTCTCAAATAAGACCAGCCTTGTGGGCTCCAGGTCCAGCGGCATTCAGCCGTATATACGATTGAACTCCATATAAAAATAAATATGAGAAACGGAAGAGTTTTGCCTCTGCCGACAACTACACAGCTTACTAAGCTTGCACTACGCAAGTTAGCACGTAATCTGAGTAAAATCTCATGACCTAGGAACCTACGTAAACGATGCGAACATTCCCTGGTACAGGGCGTACACAAGTTCCGGAATCCTCGGACCGCCAGGATGTGTAGGGTATATCAGAGGCGCCGAATGTACCTGTTGGAACCAGCTGTTTTGGAAGCCACCCAGGAAGGAAAAATGCTGCCCGGTAGATGAAAATGATATCGAGTATCCCAAAAGTAGCCACTTTGGTTAGCGAAAACAAAAGTTTTAGTAAGCCATCCGACAGAAGAATGGTGTTGTCGTATACCTGTACGCTGACCACCGCAGCGGTGACGACAGGGAGCCACATTCCCCGTAATGCCGACTCTCTCCCAGACAATCCAGAATTCAGAAGTCCCACTGCTGGTATCATTAACGAAACTAGCGCAGCGCAGAGCAACATCCACAGAGTGTCGGCTCTCTATAGTTATTAACAACCGTTTGAAGAATAAAAAGCTTCATCATACCTACATCATACCAAAAATCCGGATTTTCGTTGAAGTTTGGTGAGCTGGTGTTCACCCCGCGAAGAGTATTGATTGCCATCGCTTCTTTCTTCTCTCAGGTGGATGTAATGAAAGAATTCGGCGTATCTTGTTGCAGGAGGGTTGCAGTGGGTAGGTCGTCAGGGACGGACGGTTGATTTCCTATAAAGATCCAAACAGAGGCACTGCAGAGCGTGTTCTATGTATCTTATGGGACAAGGATTTTTTGTATTGTTGTCTGGGCAGGCAGACACATACATGGCACATATGAATGGGCAGATCAAGGTTCCAGCCTGCATCGGTGTTGACTGTGGAGCTGAAACCTTATCCAGCAAGATGATTGGTGGCGTATTGTTGGTCGAAATGCTGAAAGCAATAGGTATTCTCGTTACACAAATAACCCCCACTGCACCTTTGCCACGAATCAAACCCCACTGATAGCCGTTGCATATCATCCTAACAGGTCCTGATAACCAGTTGTGAAAGGTGCGTTAGTTCGCCTACAAGATTATGCTTCTCCCTCCCGCTTGCTCTCTAAGGTTCACTGGTTGAATAACAGTTAAAGATAACTGGGCATACATCCGTTGCAATCTTAAAATTAGTTGTCATTCACAGAAGAGCCTTCAGACGCACCCGTACATATCAGCTCTGGTAGGAATGCGCCTCATGGTGGAAAACAATATTTAACAGTTCAGAGGTTAAGAAAAAATCTGTACGACACAATCAACTCCCTATATACGCTTATTAGCTTGCGCGCGGTATATACCACGCCGTCCTGTTTTCTGTGTTTCTCAGCTAATCGCTGTCCAGAGTCTACGATATCACCCATTTCGACCGCAGACCCCGGTTCGGCACCTTCAAATATCAAATAGCAACGAGGGAGGCTGTTGGCGAGCCGCCGATCTTTCGCCTTTTAGGTATCGATCTCAAAGGTCAACTACTTGCAAAAGCAGTCGCATGGAGACAAGTCAACGTTCAAGTTCCGCTTCGGCGGCAAACAGTAGTGGAGCAAACACAACGGACCAGCTTACGGCAGGGGAAGGCCAGGAAGGGTCCATCGCCGGCTCATGGCCGGGCGGGCGGGTGCTAAAACCGGGGAGGCTCTGCAATGATCCAGACCTGGATGTTGTTATCTGTTGTTCTGAAGACTCCAGTACTAAACGACTAGAAATACATGGCGACATCCTAAGCAACTCTTCACGGGTATTGAAGCAAAAGATTAATACCATCGAGGAAGTGCCTTCGAGCGATGGCGAGGTAAAACGTGAACTTGATCTTACGGTCGAAAGCCTACGCACGGCCAAAGCATTGGGCTCGATGATCAGCGCCACTCATCAAGTTCCATTACTAGACGACTACCAGACGTTTGTGGATTTTGGCAAGACCATGTATGACTACGAGTGGAGAATCGAGGATTTCAATCAAAGCGCTTCGGTCTTTAGAAGTTTGCATTGGAATGACGACCAGAACTCAGATTTGAAAATAAAGAACTCAACCCCTACAATTCCAAATATCGAGCACTTGGAAAGTTGGACATTATTGGCATTTGTATTCAATTGGTCAGATATTTTTGCAGAGGCTAGCCAAAATGTCATTATGAATACGGTCCGCTCCATTGATGAGCCAAGGGAAACACACAGCAGTCTGCCCGAGGAACTTAGAGGTAAATGATTTCTGGCTACCTTCTTGGATGCAAACTCTAGGCTAAATATTTTAGTCGCAGTCTCCAAACGGAGGACAGAAGTCGAGGATGAGATACGAAGATTTGCAGAAAACATATTTGATGGATCTAATATGGAACATACACTTCAAAAGAGATGTAGACGAGTGAGACAAGAATTCAACGATGCTATGAGGGAGGAGGGATTCGGTCCGTATACCCCATGGTCCGGCAGTCCGGCGAAAATATTACAGAGCTTAGAGAAGTGTGCCGCCAAGGTTTTAAACCCATCAATATCACTATCGTCACCACAAGTTTCTCATTCGGAATCCGATAAAGGGATCACCGCACTGCCTATTCTACAGTCTATCCCGCCAGGTGGAAGAGGGAGCGGTGGAGGTTTGTGGGTAGAACAAAAGCTTAGTGGTGGAGGTGTGTGGGTGGGACAAAAGATTCAGCAGTTCAGGGCGCATCAATCCAAAAACCAGTTGCATCACAAATTCTTTGAAGGAGTTAATAACTTAAAAAAACGACTCACTGGTTTGGAGTTGAGCGAGTACACTGAGTTGCGGGAAAACAAGCTTATTACGTAAGAGTTCTGTTTATTTGTAAGACGGTAAAAGGAGATAGTGGGATTGTTTATGCCTTGATCATTGGATGACCTATCAGTACTAGTTCATATGATTCGTCTAAATCTTCAGAATGTTAGCGGAAATGAACGAGGATATTGCATTGACATGTAGGTGGCTTTTAAATTTCTATCGGTCATGTCATGTTATTAGGTGTAGAAATGGCGGAGGTTCTTTGTTGTATGTAGTTCTTCTTAGCGCTGGTTCCATTGAATGCTAATCTTTAATTTCTCACTAATTTACCTTAGGGATTGTTTGGTAGTCGCAGTGTACATGAATTGAAGTTAATATACAAGATCTGTGTATTTTGGTTGGAGGCAGGGCTGGTCGGCTTCTTCGAATTCATCCAAAACTAGCTATGATTTTAGAATTTTTACCTCTGAGAACAAAATCTAGGAACGAGAGCAATTTTAAGAACTCCTGAGCTCCTCGAACTCTTAAGACACAGACACTAGAGCTATAATCACATGCATGGCACGGCCTACGCCAAACGTTGGAACGAATGTTACATGTGTACATGTGCCAGAGACATGTTACAGGTCTGATACACGGTCACTGCTGCAGGGGCTTGATGCCTCCTGTATATCTCGAGTCTTTCTCTTTTTCTCTTCTCTGTACCATAGTCTATGCACACGGTTCTCCCCATATCGTAACAATGAAATCCCCGTAATAGCCGAGTGCTCCGCAGTGAAAATAAGTATTCTAGCCGACCAAACCGTAGCGCTCTTTGCTTTAATTGGCTCAACAGTGCTATGCACCTAAATACAGTCTTGCTCGCCATAATCGATTCAATCTCAGAATCAGTCTTGAGAAAGCCGCCAAGTTCAGATAAAAATATTATTCTCCAACCGACGCGCCTCCGGACCGTCCGTCCCAGCGTCCGTCCAGAGCTTTTGCCACGCGCGGCGAAACGCCAATGTATAGACAGAGCAGGATACAGATTTGTTGCGAGAGGTTACGGATATATTACAACACTACCACAGTGAATAATATGAAATATGCTTAACCAAAGGGATGTGTCCAACTCGTAGTGCCATGCAGGGATGGAGACGGTCAGTCGAGCAGGGCCCGAGCCGCCACCAGGGCTTGGGTGGGGTTTATCGCAACTGCAGTCACGGGCCGTAGCATTGGTACTACACCCGTATAAAGTTCGCCCTAATTCCTTTAGACTGCTTGTCGCTTTAAGTGGACTGATCCAAGTTGCTAGTCACAACGCAGTTTAGCCCCTGAGTGCCAGGCCTGGTTCTATTCACCCATAATTGTTTAGACCAATTAGTAGTATGTTTAATAAGTCACCCCTTGTGGTCGCAGCGATAAACCCGTTTTACGTTCTTTGGTTAAGCAATTCCTAGCCCCAAATATTTCGACCCAGTGGGGAACAAGGCTTTGGATGCCCGGGACGGAGGGGTGTTGTCGCCAACCCCCCGGAATCACAGACTTAATGACACCGCCGTACAGAGGTAACTTCTTCTCCTGTTACAGCTGAGCGGTAATGAGTTAGAAGAAGAGACTGGGTAAATAGCAAATAGCATCCTTCAAATTTAAGAATATGCATGAATCGGCGAACGGCTAGACTATTGGCCGGTTATAGACGAATGGTGGTAGAACTGGACCGTTCTGGGAGCCGCGGGGCACAATAGATGCATTATAACTAGCTACCTACCAAAACCACTAGATTCAATTACCCAACAGCCTTAAACCGCCAAACCCCAGGTTTGCCAACTCCTCCTCCAAGAACGTCACCGCCTTCTTCCAGCCCTCATTTCCACCTTTACATGTCCCCAAATCAACCCGTTGAACCAACGCACTCAGTGTCTCGAATTCTCTTTCTTGATGTCGTTCATTTGGATCGAGTTTGATTTCAATTTCAAGGAAAAAATCTCTAGGGCGATACATCGGTGTTGCGTGAACCGGCGAGGCTACATGTTGTGTAAGGCCAGTTGTGGATGAGAAGACCTTCAGGCAGATGGCGCAGGTGCACGGGTTGGCGAGTTGAAAAACAAGGTCCGTATCGATGTCCAGTCCCTCTGCAGTGGCTGGATTTGTGTCAGATGCCCAGAAGGCAAGCAAAAGATAGCTATGGAAAATCTGCTTGTAGGTGCGAACTTACCTAATGGCGTGGGCACACTTGTGGGAGTTGGAGTAGTGTTGTGGCATGGTGATGTAGACGGGGGAGTATAGAAGATGTGGACACCTCCTTCATCGTCATTGTCGTTGCCAGTTTCCTCCACAACTGTCGTATCTGGTGTTAAAAACTTAGTCTCATCGATGCCAGATGGAATGTCGGCAAGTTGCAAAGTATCATTGATGGTGGCAATTTTCGTGGTGTCGTGCAACTTTATCAAGCTGTTGATTGCCTGCTTGCCAAGCCCAGAGACACAGGCGTCACTCTCGAGGTGACGTATCACATCCGTAAAATAGCGGTATTTCCTGGGGCACTCACTGCTTTTGTGCAACTTTATCAAGCTGTCGATTGCCTGCATGTTGAGCTTGGATACACAGACGCCACTCTCAAGGTGATTTATCTTATCCGCAAAACGGCGGAATGTCTTGAGGCACTTACACTTGACCGGTTTGTGATTGCTGAGGTGGATAATAAGATGGCAGCGCTCACTAAATTTTTTATTGCATGGTTCGCAGCTGAAGGTCCCTCCAGGCACTGATTGACAAATCTTGAGGTGTTTATTCAGCCTCTTCGCAGTTGGAAGCTGGATGTCGCAATCGCGGCATCGGAACTCGAGACATTTATTTTTGTGCAACCCAGAACCCCAGCTAGGGAAGAATTGTTGTGGCGACTCGCGGGAAGAGATGTTAGGGCCTTCGTCTTGGCGGGCGGTGATGTGGCTCTCGTCCCGTCCTTGTTGTGGTATGTACTGAATATCGACCTTATCATCACACACCTCGCAATCTAGTGGCGGCTCTTGCTGATGGATCTGTTCCTTCATACCTTGGATGCAACCAGCAAAATGAGATTGCATATCGGTGTTGCTAAATAAGGATCGATGGCACGCCCCACAGTAGAGGCCAGCCACTTTGCATTGTCTGACATGGAAGGGTGAATTTGCATGCTCCTCAATCATAGATGGGAAAACAGAAACTCTGCATGCCTCGCAGTAGTTTACGCGTTTGTGTTTGGGAAGGGTTTGAACTGCGGGTTTTTGGTGTATGGATATTGGGTGGCATGTGCTATCGTCATGCGCGCCGTGGAAGAACATTTTGCATTTTACGCAGTATACATGTTGTATCGGGGTTGCGGATGCCTTTAAGCATTTGGCACGATTCTGGCATGGTGGCGGAGAAAAGCCGTGCTTCAATTCGAAATGAATTAATAGTCCAGCTTGGTTGAGACAGCCTCTGTTACAGTTCTGGCAGCCAAAGACCTGTCTGTGGAGCTCGGAAACCTTGACATGTGTGTGTCGATCCTGGTAGTTTTTGAAATCCAAATTACAGAGCTCGCATCTGATACTACCGGTTGGCTTCGGCGCTGGCTTCGGCGCACTGGAGCCTGTTGGATCCACGCCTCTGGAGACACTTAGTAAATATCGGGGTCGTGACGGGCATGGCAATTTGCCCCGGCAATGGTTTGTCCATTCCCTTTCGTGCAGAAACCCCATGCCACAATAGTTGCAAAAAAACCGGCATCTATGAGCGTCGGAGTTGCTTACGTGCTGACGACGGGCTTGCTCGTTTTCGAAGCTCAAGTTGCAGACGTCGCATATGACGGCCATGACAGGGGTCAGCGCGGGACGTACTAGGTTGGTGAAGGAGTCAGAAGGCTGCGATTGTGTTGTTGAGGTAAGAGCCGAAGCTGTCGTTACTGGCCGCACGGTACTGTCTTCATTATCGTGATCGTGTCGGAATCGCTCACCAGTTGTGAAGAAGGAGCAATCGCATAAATCGCAATAGAGACCCTGAATTTTGCATTGGCGAATATGGGAGGGTTGTGCTATGTGTTCCTGAAGCATAGTGGGGTACACTTCAACGCGACAGGCAAAGCAATGAGTAGACGAAGGAATCGTGACGGTCGTTAACATCGTAGGCCCTGCTGGTGTTGGACCTCGCTGGGCAACATATGCCGTCGAAATGCCAGAAGTCAGATGGCAAACGTCCTTCCGTTTATGGAGGTTTAAATCTGCCCTCGTAAAGAACGGCTGATGGCAAGCATCGCAAAAAATTCCCTTCCGTCGACAATTCCAAAAATGCCCTGTTGACTGCTCGTGCTTTTGAATGTCGCTGATTTTTATCTCCGCGTTGCAGCCCAAACAATACAACTGATGTGGGCTAGTCATTTTTGAAGGCGCACAGTTTTGGCTGGCTGGGGGTTGCTGATGGGAGTTCCGAACGTGTAGACGTAGCGCTCGCTCGCTCTCGACTCCCAAGTTACAGATGCTGCACATAACCGTCTTTGCACGTGTTGGTGGGGCGGCTAGGGCGACTGGTACTGAGCGTGCTGGTCCTGAAATTCCTTCTTCTGCAGGTACTGTGACATCGCTAATTTGATTCGGTGCAGATGACGCCTCACATACTGGAATTTTCGTCGACTGGGCTGGATAGCACCCGCCCTGGGGTTCGAAGAAATGGGTTTGAAAGTAGGTGTGATTATTTCGAGCTTCTTCCTCCGTTCGATAAAGTAGGCCACACTGCTTGCAACGAAAACCCTTGGCATTAAATGTAACTTTATTCTGTAGTGGAACGCATTCTTTCCCACACCCGAAGTTAGTGTCTCGAACATCATTAGACTTTGTGGAATATGTATTTACCTGTGCTGGAGGCCACATTCGATGTGCCTGGCCCATTAGACACAGTCCGGGTATCCGGGTGTTGCTCCATCGAGTCATAGACTGCACACATGTCCACTTCGAAATGACTATGATAGCGTCGAACATGGTGCTCCAGCGCTATGCCGTTGGTACAGGAGATTTTGCAGAGATTACAGCTGAGCTGCTTCTTCGGCTTCGATTTGTTTTTCTTCGCCATGGTGAGGTTTGGGAAGACCTGGGCTTGCAATAGGATCGTGGGAGATAACTGAGCGGGGAAAAGTAACCGGCGACCATACAGGCAGGCAACACATGTTGTGGAACCACGCATCGTGACATATCCATACTCCCTTTATGTAATATCAATGAATGATTAGTATAAAAATACTCAGGACAGAGAATTCCAGCTAAATAATCGCCATTTTCTCTTTCCCAACAGACCCGCTCTAGGTCATTTGGGCACGTGATCTTGATGATGAAGAGAGACTATTGTTAAGAATCGACGGGGTCGGACATATTAGATGTCTGTCACCGGTTTAACGGCAGAGTTCAGGGAGGGCGGGCTAGGAACTTATGTGCGGAGGGCGGGGTTGCTGAGAAATTTGGGCTAGTTGCACCTAACTCGGGCCAATAATGCGGCTTGGCGTATCATGCAAAATACGGCGAATACAGTAGGGTAGCCTCGAGACAATTGAAATCAACCCATTATTCCCCTGTTATGGATGTAGTGCTATTAGGAGAGAGGAGCTCCTCCCAATGCCCTCGGCGTGACAACAGGCGAAAAGTCACATCCAGTTCTGTGATGTAGGTTAATTATCCATGACAATTGCGGTTAAAGTAGTTGAAAAGCTGGTTATCAATCTCTCTTCATAGTTACTCACCTAGATATTGGGTAACTTAAGTACTTGGTACGGATGGAATTGTTGAATTCACCTTCTATCACTCGGTATTTCTCCAATCTGCATGTTGAAATAGTGATGCTAGAGAAACTTGTAATTGTTGTAACTGCGAGGGAGTTGTGTATTCTTATATACGGCACTCTGAGTATGCCTTATACGCATGCATGCGCACTCCCAGCTGAGTCCCGAATGACCGTCACCATGATGAGATCATGATCTCTATCAGCTCAGCTGAAGCCCATAAACCTTACAAAGGGAGGCGGTCCATATATGCAAGAGTGAAGACATCCAATTCTTGAATTATCTCATACTAGTCAATAAGAGGTCTCACAGAAATTGTCATTTGTCTTGAGTCTGGATCTAGTTCAACGGATAACGCTGGGCTAGCTTCAAGTGCATACTGTACCCGCGGATAAGGTTGGGAGGTCAGCAGTCAGCACAGGGTGTCCGTCCCACAAAAAAATGTGGCTGTCAGCGTCAGAATTTGCTGTCCCAGATCCAAGGATTGTCAGCAGTGAATTTCATCGGACTTGAAAATCTACTGTACATGGTCTTCCTAACGGTCCACCGTTATATACATGCAATATGATGAATAGGGGGCGGTGCCATAAACAGTATAGCCACAGAAACCTGAGAGCCGCTGAGCCAAATCACACATCGCCAGTCATTATTTATCACTCTCACAGCTGTCCATTAATGGTATTGCATGATAGGTCTCTGCCTTCTTATGGCCGGAGATGACTCTCGTATGGCCGGAGGTGAGTCTCGTATGGCCGGAGGTGAGCCTCGTATGACCGGAGATTGCTGTCGGGCTGATGGCATTCAGCCCGATCTATACATAGATACGTACGCACGCATTCACACTTGTATGCCATATATATATGGCCTTGTGGCCCTCTTAGATAGTACAATCAAGCTTCTCTAGAATCACTATTTTAACAAATGGAAAAACCGTCAGCAAGCTGTATCCCATTGAAAATTTCCTGTCAGCAGACGGTGCTGTCCCAACCTCATCTGCGAGTACAGTACCTAATCCAGGGTTATCTTCGGTGAGCGAGTGAGCTCTTGTATAGTTATTGATACTATAAGCAGACCGATTCAGGGCAATTGAACTTTCTTGGTCATCATGAATATCACTCGACAAGCTAAAATGTTCTACACTTCTGTGATTGCATGAGGCATCATTTGACTTGGTTCCAAGTCCGTACTTTATATCCTGACACTGCGACAGAAAAATTACGCACCTTTAATCCATTTTGAACTACGAACAAACAACTATTGAGATTGAATCTAACTCTGTATCAATTGTACATACCATTGAATTCAGGGAATGAATGGGAGATGAAAATTGGAACAAATGCACGTGTACAGGTATACATAAGACTTATCTTTGATGAAACAAGAGGGAGATGTACTGTACTTAAGATTCTAATAACTGCTTAAGAATGGAGATAGATTTGAGGATTTTGTTCGTATTTTGAACACGGTAGCCGAAGTTTGCTGACATACTAACACAAAGTAGCCGTACCGACCGACTGTCGGGATGCATCGAGCTACCCTCAGGGAAAGGAGGTGGGTGGTCTGGTAACCGGAGGGGCTAGATGCAGTGTATGGCATGGGAGGCTTGCTATGAAACCACCTACCACATACTGTGCACCTTGTGTTTGTATTCGTAGGATCTATTCGTAGGATCTATTCCTCAGCTTGCCGGGCTAATCTCTTGTGAAACCATAGCCCCACCTGGACCACTGGGAAGCTTTACAGCAACACAGGAAAGGGTGTTGCTTCGTTTCGCGGTTGCAATTATATACCCTGTAAGTATAAAGAATAGAGAAGAAAATATGAAATGGTATGGGTAACCGAAGGTGGAGAAACGATCTTGTATGCTACCCCGGGTACTACAAAACCTATGCAACCAATCAGGAGAGCATTGACCATTCTGAATGTTGCGATAGGTGGTTGCACAAGGCTGAAGCCCACTACAGGAACCAATAGGAAGGGCGTCCTTTCACGTCACACTACTCTATTTTCCCCGGCGAGCTGAAAGTGAGCGCAAAAGATGTGTTCGGCCGATTTTGATAAGTAATTTTTAGGTCCATTTCAAGCGATCCGTAGGGCCCAGACTGCATGGCGTACCAGATCGCCCAAAAGCTGTTTCAAAAAATCGTACTTCAAAGCTGGCCTAGACACCCCGAATCATTAATTCTGTCTACACACACTGCTACTCGCCTGCAAGTGACAAACAAACTTCACATATCACCCGCTCTTACAGCCTTGCAATTGTATCTCACCCACTGCCGCCATGGGTGTCGGAGAATACCACACCCGCATATTCCTCGCCTGCCTCCTCAGCATCCAAATCACCATAACATTTTTTGGGCCGCTCCATTTCTACCTCCTACGCAAGGGCGCACGCAAGCGTATCACCTGCGCTCTCTGGAGCGATGTTTTTTTTGTCTCCGGATGGGTTATTGTGATGGGGCTGGGATGGTATATCATCCGCCGCTGCGTCGTGGGTGAAATACGAGCTCGGCAAATCGCAGCGAATGAGTTAGAGGTGATGATGTATTTTGCGACAGAGACTGTGGGGAAGGTGTGATACACCGCCAGGCCAAGGAAGGAAGAGCGAGCGCTGACGTGTTGTGGTAGACGTTCTTGGTCTGCTTCATACTCTGTGTAGCATCGATTTGGAGCTTCAAGATGGCGTTTGTGTGTTATTACGGCGATCTTTACAACCGCGTGGTCACTATCCGTAAGCATGCGCTGTACTTCACGGCTGTGTTTGTGCCGTCGTCATTTGTGGCGGCGTTTGTTTTAGCGCTGACGGAGTGTCGTCCGCTTTCTCTCTCGTGGTAGGTACAGTGCTTCGTATGAAGGTGTGAACTGATAGAAGTGACTAGGGATGTCGACCGTCTCCTCCAAACCGGTCGATTCTGCTCTCCACTCTTTTCGCGACATGTCCAGATAGTCATAGTTGCTCTCACAGTGTCTTCCGACCTTCTCTGTATGCACACCCTCCTTGTGCTAGATACACGGCTAACCCCCACAGTAATTGCATTACCCCTGCACATTCTCTCTTCGCTCACCCTCACCACCCCAGAGAAGCGCGGTGTGGCGTTTGTCTTCTTCATTGCGTCAATCTCGATTGCAGCCGCAGTTGGGCGTTTTCTAGTTCTCAACAAGCGCGGGGCCTATAACGTTGATAAAGGAGGTGAGGACCAGATCAGTTTTGACAAATACTACTGGACTGTCGTGCTGGCGTTTCTGGAGATTGCGGCGGCAGAGATCGCGTTTGTGCTACCGGCACTGAGGAAGGTTTTGCTCGATAGAGGGAGAAAACATGGCCCTGAAAAAACGAAGGCAGTGAGGGTTGCGCTTGTGGAAGAGGACGAGGAAGATGATGTGTCGGTGGATAGAACAGCTCCGGAAGTAGTGGTGTGAGGACCCGCTTCCCACACAGGAGTGGGGGATGAATGCGTGCTGCGAGCGTCTAGAGAACGTTAGGGAGATGATAAGGCCTAAGGAGATATATATAGAAATACTTCTAAGAACCAAGACTATTATGTTATCTAGTACCACTACCGAGTATAGGACTAGCAATAAACGCCGTACGCCCCCGAAAATTCGAACCGATCGACATGATACTTACAAAGGGTGCCATTTTGCTTGGCTCGCTCCTGCTATAATGTAGACCTCTAGAATGCACATGAGTATTGAAGCTGTGGCGAAGCTGCTTTGGCACATGCAGCTCCAAACAACGTTGCATTTGAGTTCTACATCATGGATCAAGAGACGAACAGTGACAACAGCCGCATTTCTCAACCACGTGTAACCCAACCAAAAACGAAACAACCAACTTAATCCCTCTTACCCGAATCCTCGCTATCAAAGAAATTAGCGCGCTCCCGCCCCACAGCAACCGCACCTCCACACCCCCGCACCAACCGCTCCCTCCACCAGCCTGCGCTGCCCGGCACCCTCACACTGAGTCCGCACGGCCAATAGATACTCCCACCGCGAGCGGTACCACCACCTGACTTCTTTCGTGCTCCAACAAGTGACTTTACGCAAGTTCTTCACTGATTACAACCGTTACTTCAACCCTTCCTTTGTCGGGGGATTTGCGTCACATCTCCAGATCGTTGGGTGGCACTTAGTCAGGCCTCGAATAGTGTGGAGAGGAGTCTATCACTCCACCAAGACGTCGACAACATCGGGGCATAGGTATTTTCCCGTCGTATTGTCACCATGTGTGTGCAGAGTAGTGTGTAGGCGCGGGTAAACTTGACTTGGTGAAGGTAAAGGATGGCTTTCGGGGGCGATGGAAGAGTACCGGCAGTCTACAATCTTCCGTACCTATCTTCGTTAGTTGGAATATAACGTGTAACTACGGTAATTTGCTGAGGATCGCTGGATCGGTCTTGCACTACGGCAAAATAGAATAAAAGTTTAGTTGAGCTCTAGTTACAGGTTTCGAACCCGCGCAACCTGTGCCCAACGTTTATAGCGCTATGGTGTTTAAAGCACCATGCTTTGCTAGCTATGCTAAGCCGTCAGTTGTGCATTTTCCATCGTCCTATATAAGACGTATATATGTTCCGACCCATTAGCGAACCCTCCAGTTCGCGAACTAGACTTACCGGTTCGCAATATTTTGTCCCGTTCGCAAACCGGACAAGAGGTTTGCGAACTGGTCGATTTATGCGAATTCTACCCATTTAATTGTCTCAAGCACTAGGAAGCCCCATTTAAAGACACTACAATTTGCATGAATGGATACGATACTAGATAACTATAGCTGGCTCAACAACTTCCATCAAAATTCAGCATGATGCAATCTCCGAGTCCTTGTCGAGTTGCTGCCACTATCAATGTATTACTTCATGTAGTCTTCGTCATAGTTCCTATATTATGAATATCTATTGGACACTATATGCATGAAGTCAGGACTAAATTTCTCT
>Ga0307512_10000693_pt1 | contig 50041 bp, 46 predicted proteins | sample 14_EM_MG_FD_200267 | JGI IMG/M metagenome (GOLD analysis project Ga0307512, IMG submission 200267) | Populus trichocarpa ectomycorrhiza microbial communities from riparian zone in the Pacific Northwest, United States - 14_EM | ecosystem: Host-associated > Plants > Roots > Unclassified | place...
AGAATGTGGAGGACTGAAGGCATAGTACTAGAGAGTGTGAAGATTGGACAGTATATTTCAGACATGTAAAATACGATAATGGTGGAGCCAATGCAACGGCAAGCGATGTATGCGAAGCGAAGACTGTATTGCAATATGTGACAAAATCTCAAAGCTAAACTTAAATGAGAGTGCGGCATGTGGCTATCGGCCGAAGAAAGGCATACACATCGCCAGGCGTTGTGTAAATGGCTACTGCATAACTGCAACCCCAGCGAAGAGTGTAACATACGTGTCGTTCCGATGGTGCGTATACATCACCACATTCCAGACGCAAAGTAAAGGAAGCCTGACACCGGAGCGGCCAGCGTAATATACAACGCGACGCGTCGCAAGAATAAGAGGCATGGTATAGTAGCCGCCTCAAGGGAGGTATGGAACGCGACCCGTCAGTTGGGCGACGGGTCGCGTCTGATCCTCCGTCAGAGGGTACGAGGTTACGCCAGAGCCGTCAGAGCCGTCCGGAACACCCGCGTGTTTCAGACGGAAACTAGGGTTCTTGCTGATGCAACTGATAACCTTTTCTCAAATTGCTTGATGACGCGCAAATTACAATCAACCTTTGAGGCCTCCAGAAGTGTGTGGACTGCATTCAGAAATGACATAACATGGATGGCGCACATCATTCAGCTTGCTCTAGGTGCATTCATGAGCAGTCTGGGTGTGAAAGGCCGCACCAAGTCTTGGGAAGCCCATGAGCATGATCAGCAATTTGGAGAGAATGAAAGCATAGACATTGGGAAGAGTCAAAGACTTCGAAAGGAGGGCAATGCTAGAATCAACACAGGGTCGGCCATGACACCAGAGTGAGAAAAGTTAATTGAGAAAGTACGTATTTCAACATATTTTGAAAGTCCTGAGACTTACTTTCATATAGCAGAGGATGCTTGCTGAATTGATTACGCTGACACCTGGTCATCAAAACAAGTTCATTGACTGTCAAACAGCGAATGTATGTCTTGCAGCGCTATCTATTATGGATGTGAAGACACAGTGGAATGGGACAGTGAAGTTGCTCCAGCAGGCCTGCCGATTACAAGAATTCACCTGCGAGTGGCTCATGAATCCAAAATACATCGATTACCGGCCGCTCTTCACAAAACAGGATGAATCGACCATCATCAAGTATATCATGGAAGTTTTAAGGCCATTCTGGTACTGGATGCTGTGGATGTCAAACAGGCATATGGTTACTCTGCAACAGGTTATCACTGTCTACAATGACATGTTCGATATTATGGATGGCGTTATGTGAGCTTTCACTGAGGAGAAGACTCAATGGAAGGAAGACTTATACTTTGCCATGAAGTTTGCATGCCAAAAGCTGTTCAACTATTATACTGAAGATACTCCTGCAATGCGTCTGAGGTGATTTCACCACATATCCTTGATCCTTTACGGAAGTTGCGATCGGTTAAGAAGTGGGACAAGGGAATGGATATTATTCTTCAGGACGAGTCATTTTATATTACCCAACCCCGGGAGGTGTTGCTGAAGTACGTGTGGAATGGATACTGCGCCAAACGTCAATGTCTGCCCGTCATTAAACACGAGAGAGTACTGAACAACACTATTTCCTCTTCGGTAATGGCTTCAATATCTGGTCAATGTTCTTATGATCCATATGATTTGTCCAGCTTTAATGAAGAATACTTAATGCTTGAAAATGTGGCCAAAATGACACCCAGGCAAAGCGATCACGCAGCACGCTTACTGGCAGCCGCAAGGCTCCATTTGAATCAACTACCCGACTTACCACAGACCTGGAGGCAAATTAATCTGAATCATAATGATTATCACTCCAACCCTATGGAGATCAGCAAAACATGTTGGATCCCAGATATCATGCACTGGTGGCCTCAGCAAGAGGAAACACACTCAAAGTACACCGATCTCTCAAATGTGGCTCTCAACATATTCTCCATCATAGCACATGGTGTCGAAGTGGAGGCCAGTATTTCCCTTGGGGGATTTGTGATGGGCGGAAGGCAGTCAAAATCCGCAGGCAAGACCGTTCGCGACAGAGTTGTAGAGAAACTGTTTGCTTGGGCCAATCACCGGTTTTTGGTAGGAGATGACCCAGCATTGGATACGACGAATACAGATAACGACTTGGAAATGATGCGAGAAGTCGAACAAAAGAGATTGCACAGAATGGCCAAGGTACATGACTTTTTAGAGATGTGGCAGGGCAGCCAAAACCTTTGTGCTACACTGAAGGAATCTCGCACTCAAAACAAGCAAATAGCTGCCGTAAGATTCATTTCACATACTGAAGCGATTGTCAAGATGTTCTGGTCAAACTTTCTACATGATGGTGTGGCTGCATTTAATTTGTGGGAAAGATCACCTGTGCCACCAGCTTTGTCTTCAAAGGACCTTTCTGAAGGACGAACTCAAGTATTGAATATCCGCCGAATGAAACATATCGACCGCCATCCTGCCGAACACGATGAGAATAGTGCACCTGAAAGCATTTCGGACACCAAAAATTGGCTTGACTGGATTCAGAACTTGGATACTCCAAGTGGCAGCAAAGACGACTGGGAGACGAACAACGAATCCAGGATGGAGCAAGACCATAGCGTCGAGGATACAGGAACCCCAGAGCAACAGGATGCTAGGGCCGCACCTATTGTTAGCAACGGGTCTGGGTAACCCACCAGCGGTCGGGGTTTGGACCGGAAAAACAGTTCGGTTTGGTTCCAGACTCGTCCAAACACTCGACCCACTTTGTCTTGGTGGGGTTGTTACATGGACCTCACATATACCTGCAGTTTTTAAGCTGGGTTCTACATACAGCAGAGCTTCATTGTTGCGAACTCAGAACTTTGGCTCCAATTAAGTATATCAGTTCTGATTGTATCACAATATGATATATACGTAAAAGATGCAGTTTTGCATGATCTGTCACCTGCTATTGTCCACTTTGCAATCCAGTCAATATTGGTTGCATCACTGCGAAAAACGCCCAATTTTCGGTGTTATTTCACAGCAACTCAACAAATATCGATCAGATTGCAAAGCTGACAATAGCAGGTGACAGAGTATGCAATACTGCATCTTTTACGTATATATCATACTGTGATACAATCAGAACTCAAATACTTAATTGGAGTCAAAGTTCAGAGTTGGCGAAATTGTGGTACTAGCCAAACAACTGCCTGTTCCATGCATTTCGGTTTTTTGATGTGTAAAAACCCATTGCAATGGTTCCAGTTCGGTTCCAACGAGGACCCGGAACCGAACCGCGAGTTTAGATCTGTTGTGAACACTAGCTGCACCGAATGATCCTGGATTGATTCGGCCAACACAGAGGTCCAAGAAAAAAGCTGAAACGGTGTTGATGACAGTTAATCCAATGTAAACAAGGAGGAATAAGGGGATCAAGATAAAGTAGGACAGAGTGAGTCAATGTATATTCACCAGGTTCTTTATGTAGTTTGACCGAGAATTTCATGTAGAGAACTGTTAAGGGAGAATATTGAGCAGCTGCAAGGAACTATTGGTTAATAAACAGAAGTATAGCAGGCAAACTGAATTATTTGGCAAGATGTATAGATGTCAACCGAATGATAACGACCCGTGCAAGAAGATAACTGGGCTTGGCTTTGCCAACGGGCCAAGTCTCAATCAGCCAGAAAGGCAACCAATAAGTTCCAATAATTATGAATGCATATATGGATGGCAGCAGATTGTGAATGGACAATACATTCAAATGAGCATCAACAGAGCGACAACGATTACTGGTCATGTAAGTATGGTAATTGAATAATGAATTAGTCGTTGTTATACATAATCATTGTATTGACTACCTTTATAGGCAAAAGATAAAACTAACCGCTCCCTGGTCCATCTTCACAATGAGGGTCAACGGAGCAACAACAATTTTTGGTCTTGCATCATGGGTAATCTAAGGGGCAAATGATGGCAGACATCTATCAACTGGGAGTTGGCAGCAGTTATAGCCAGATTAGCTAGTGATGTTCCCACGACAGCCTCCCGGACAATCGCAACTTAATTCATTTTCACAACCGCAACTCCGTGATTCTGAGCATTTTTGCCTATAAACCAGTCACAACTATGTATATAGTCATTAATGGCCACATTGCGCTTTGATTAACAATTATGCAAGGCCAAAATTCATTCACGCTCTGTCGACACTCATTTCCAAGACCGGGCAGGTAGAGTGTCGCTTTCTCTTCAGCCTACAATGGCGGCCTCCACTGGGCTTATGTATAAAAATGACCACATCACTCTTTAATTACCAGACATACAAGACTAAAAATTGTTGACACTCTGTTGACACTCATTTTTAGAAGATGGTAGCGATGTCGTAGCTGGTGTTTCCACCCATTCATGAGGCCAAAACTTCCAGAACGCATTACAATGACCAGGTCTCTGATCAATTGCCTGACTTACATGACCAAAAACATTGACACCCTGTTGACGTTCATTTTCAGAATGGTGCTGGGACCATATCACTGTCTCTTTTGCCTATAAAGGCAGCCTATTTGTCATCTATGAATGTCTGCAACTAATCCCCAAGCAGATTCACCATGATGCAAGGCCAAACATCTTTTTCCATCCGTTGACACTCATTTTCAGAATGGGGCAGGGAGCGTGTTGCTTTCTTGTTTGCTTATACATGTGGCGTATGACACATTTATGAATGTGTGCATCCAATTGCCACTCAGATTACCCAAGATGCAAGACCAAAAATCATTGACGCGCTGTTGACTCTCATTTTCAGGCTGGGGCAGGGAGCGTGTCTCTCTCGTTTTTGAGTATAAAGGTGGCCAATACATCAGAATAGGGCAAAGGCGGACCAAAGTTAATATTTTGCCATTAGCAGTAGGATATCTGAATGCTACCATAAATAGAAACATGGGAAAACCAGAACTGGGGATTGAAACTGACATGTCAAGCCAAACCTGGCAAAACCTGTGCGTTGAAGGGTATGGGTCTGGGTTTGGCCTGCCAAGAAGCAGCGGGTTGGGTTTTTGGCTGGGTCTGGAACTGTGCCAAACCGTTTCATTGGTTCGATCTCGGACCGCTGGCAGGTTACCCTGACCCATTGCTACAGCTTGATAGATGGAAGATGATTTGAGGGTGGCAGACGAAGTGAATATAAACAGACATTGTCGGTTGGAGGATTGGCTTTTTGTCTCTCTTCACTCGTTTGGTATTATAGCAAAGCAACAGACAACCATAATCACCTTCGACTCTTGTCTTGTTCTGATTCTTCAATACAGAATTCCATCCTCATGTTTTGTTTACAATATTATATTGCCAGTGCCAATATCACCTACATCCAACCCTGCCAGTTACAGTCACCTGCATCTGAACTTGGCAATATCTACTCACCTGCTGTTATTCAGAACCCGGGTGAATTCAACTCTTTTCTATTCCAATTGGCTTGAATGCCATTCAACCTGCCTTGCACTGTGAAGTCTTTAACTGCTGAATAAATCTGTGAACAAAGATTCACCTTTGAATTTGAAACCAGTGAATTATGATTAAATCACGCATACTATCCATATGTTCCACCCGCCAAACTGCCACCACAGCAGCCGTATTATCTGCAGCTCAATCTGGGTACATCTACTCTATATCAGTTCTACTCTCCACAGATTCAGTCCGCTAAACTACCACCACCACCACCACCACCACCACCACCACCACCACCACCACCACCACTGCCATCACCACACATGGGTCACTCCCCAAAACTTCTTACGGCAACACAATTAATACACTAACCTTTGTATCCCCAGGTCCACAGTGTCGGATACATCAATATCCATCTGAACTGTTGCTTCTAGCAATGTAACCCAAGAGGATTATTACTGAATGATCTACATCCTCGGCTGATTTGATTCTCAGAATTATTGCCACCACTACCAGTATCACAGCTTTACTCCCTGCCCTTCAAATCTGCATATCATCACAATTACATCTATATGAAAAACCCACTCAAGCAGCTGACTTGCCATTCCCATGTTCTGCCCAACACCAAGGCACTCAATTAGAAAATATGACCCTGAAACATTCCAATTGTAATGGCAGTCATGAATAGGTTCTTGCCAATGGCACAAGATGTGTCCTGGGCAGTGTAACTGCAACCTTATATAGATGATTCATAATCTCTCTTAGATTGCCAGCAATAATCTTACCTACCTACTGCTCCATTATATTACCATATCCACCTGTGAAATTATACACTCTCATACATTGTCATATGCAGCTATATCCAGATACACGGCCTTAAACCTATGCTTCTTCCAACTCAACTGCAGCAAAACTCCACCCAGAAAAGATGGCCTAGAAGTTGAATCTCAGCCAATGGTATATATTCGAATTCTAGAATTCTTCCCACTCTTTATCTTGACTCACCTGCCATTCATTTCCTGTCCCTCTAACACACTCCAGCACATCATCATCTGGTTGAAGATCTATCTTCTATTCATTATCATAATCAACATTGTTTCCATCCATGTGTAGACCAAGATTGGAGTCCCATACATAGCTAGGTTTTCAATGTTATCATTTATTGGAACTACCTACAGATCCCAGTGTCTTCTGCCGGGAATTAGTCCTCCCATCCCTTGATCCAATTAACTGCTTCCTGACTAAACCCCCTACACAGAACTGTATCACATATCTAATCCCAGATCAAGCTCTGTATAACATCCATAACATCATCTTTCTTATTGATCTCTAACTGCGCATTATAATACTCTGTGGTCCAAACCCCATCCTGCATGGAATGTTTACTTGCTCTGAGTCAGGGTACATTGTGGAATATAACTTCCCATACTGTTAGGGGTTTTCCCTTAGCAGTGGTAATGATACATGAATAGATTGCAGCAGGTACATGTGGCTACAACTACAGTAGTATGTATGCAAAACACCTACTCCATGAAGATAACATCATGTTTCTCAGCCAAGTGATCTGTAGTGGGATTACACTTGGGCCACATGTTGATCAATTAGTGTTAGGTACGCCCACACTAGCGGATTCAAATGTGATGATGCAATCAAGTCGCCATCACTGGGACGTGAAACACCTTCAGCAGTGCGCATGATAATTCGCCACACCTCCTATATCTTGATAGCGGGACAACACACAGATAAGTTGCGCTTACACAGAATTTTGTGTGCAGCAGATGATATGCAAAATGCAAGTACGAGGGATCCGCAAGCCCATGCACTGAGTGGTGGGAACACCTTGCAGCACTCTCCGGTCTACAGAAGGTGCAGACCTAAGCATGCAGTGTCTGAGGGATTAACGACATTGGCTGATGATAAGAGGCCAGAAGCATACCTGCTCATTGGGTTGAGTCAGTATCCATTGCAAGGTCATATTGATTTGATAATCTGGGGTTGACATGACATAATCTACATTGGCATGAGTATCGGTTGGTCACCGATTATATCCGTGAAGCAATGCCGAAACGCCAAATTAAAGGTGAGGTGCTTAATAGTCCTTGAGCTATTTAAACATATTGCAACCAACTACTGAACCAATTGGAATACAATATGTCAAAGTTGAAGTTATAAGTTGTCATATTAGTGCGATTGATATCATGTCATGGGGATGGCCCATAGTGGGGGCGTAACGCCTCGAAACCACTCATGCATGAACACGATAACCTCAAGGGACTTTGTGGCATATCAATCAGTCACGTAAGTTGATCCCGGCGATAAGCTATCAAGCAAACTATGTGTCATACCAGGATTCTGAAGTCAAGCATGAACTGAGGGTCCGTCTATACAGAGCTCACATTTTTATGGCAATGAGAAGAACAAGCTTTAGCAGCAAACATTGAGAAACCTACCAGCGAAGAAAGCATCTAAAATATAATCGCATTTTTATGATACCTATATATACCTATTATTATTATAAATATTATTAGCTTTGTTGAGGCAGCCCCACACCCCAGATGAGTATTACGTTTGAACACAATGCCGATATATTAGGCTGGACTTTGGAAAGTTAATTACGATATTCCGAAAGCGATAATATTTATTTGTGGCGCAGTGTGTTTGGTGGCTATCAGCATTATTGGGGTTAGAACCGGCTTTGAAGTTTTATTTGGATCATCAACAATTTCCACCATCAACACGGCCAGTAAGTAATTCAGCCCTATCAAAGAATAATACACTAACGCAACTCGATGAGCCAGTGGAGATATGAAAAGATCTATCACCTAAACCTCGAAACATTCGACGAAGGTCTTTTCAACCAGAAAGTCTTTTATGTCCTGAGGAGTCGAATCCAAATTGCATATGGGATCCATTACATTGCACTTGTAAGGGACAAGTCAATTTCACGACAAATGCTCAGCGTAGGAACGAGAGAAAACATGTCAACGAGCGGATATGCAATTTATAGGAGAATATTGCATGTACTGCCGATGCTGCCTAACGCCACAATACGATTTGGTGACGATATTTTTCGAAGCATCAGAGACCACAGTAACGATTTGTCCTTTGTGCATTTACGATTTATATCACTGGCCAGTTGATTTTACCTGGCGATATAATTAGAGATATAAGAATAGGATCTTGGTCTGTGCATAAGTATCGAAATCTTGAGGAAATCACCCACCTAACTCATACAAACAACTGTCCTTTGAATTTGCCAATGGACTCATCTAACCTGGGTCAATCTCTACCCTGAACCCCCTATCATACATGACAGATCTTATCCCTGTTGTCTCTTATAACAATTTCGGCAAGTCATCTACTGCACTGTATATGGTGGATCAGATAGTCAGATTGATTAGGGAGTAGCCCATCCAAGCCATCTTGAACTCCTGCTTCCAACTTTCAGTTAAGCAAGTAACTAGGTGCATACACTCAGTGACATAGTGTGTAAATATGCTTCCTGCGAACACAGCTGCAAAAAAATCCCACATTGTTCTACTCTTCCCCTGAATTTATCGTTGGAGACCTTATGATAATTCAGATATACTATTGCAAAATTCAGATACAAGATGGCATTCTCCTGTACTATATTGAAATTCTTTGCAGTCAATTTCTTCATAGCCTATACCTCCACTTCTGACCATTTCGGCCAGTTGGTGATTTTCAGGTTTGGCACTCCCATTTATTGCTTCTCCCACTTCTGCTCAGCTGGCTATTCTCTCCATTATTTTCATTTCACCTCCCCTTTCTCTTGAATTGCTGCTCAGATTTCAGCTAATGCAGCTCCCATATTTTGTACTGGCAATGGTGTTTATGGATATTCCTTGCCCTTCAGGATCGATTCAGGTTAATTGGATCCTGCATAATCTTTGCACAACTGTATTGTCAATTCCCTAACCATCTGACACATATAGTACGCAATCACATAACCATGCAACACAATCTGAAAGAAGTTATCACAGACATGAAGATCATTCCAACATATATTTACACTATTCTAACATAGAGTTATCTGAAATGTATTTAGTGAACTGGGTTCAGTTGGTGAACCCCCCAGAGCATGCATCAACAGTTCCAGAATGTACATCTGAAGGTGAAATAAACCTGCCAATAGTTACATCAGTCTAAAATGTAATATGTGATATTTCTTGAAAACTCTATGAATTATGGTGCAATTGATATTGCCTACTGTTAGGTAATCTCAATTAAACATCACCTGGTCATCAAGAATGTTATCGGAGTCTAGCTGCAGCTATTCTACAATTCTCTCCAATATATCCATTATTCCACTAAACAATTTCTGTATCCAGATCCCCTGTTCTGAGGGCATTTGTTATTGCACTGCTCTGTTCAATCTGTAGATCAGATAATGGAGATTTGGCAATCTGGTGTCTATGAAGTTTGTAAGTCAATTAACTTGCTTAAACATTGTCCATCCAAAATATTATTGTAGGGTTATTTCAAAATATTCCAAATTGACCTCTTTCAGGTACTTGAAAGCTGGGCTAGTGAGATTAAAAATTGAATAGCAAAAGTGCCTTAGGAATAAATTGTCAATACTTTCACTGGGTAGAGACCCACAACTTAAATACACTCTGATTATATTTAAATGCTTGCTTGAGCAGTTCATCAAACACATGAGACATGTCTTATAGTTGACTTGAACACCCCTAAGGTGTTTGTGCTGAATCCAAACAATGTGGTAAAAGTTTATATTGTCAAATGTGAAGAAGAAATGTAATGTTTTCTACAGTTGGATTAGTTTTGCAAGTAAGGCTTCTGAATTTCCATAAACAGCCTAAGATACAGTTTCTTTAATGCTGTTATTCCCAATCAATGGATGGCTTCTACTACTTGTTTGGTAGTGTTTAATGCATACAAGAAGTAGCCTACAATACCCCTTAACTGTTGGTGGTATTTCTGACACCTGCTACAGGATAACTCTCTTACTTGCAAGGAGTTGCAAAAGAAGTTGTAAGCATATCCAATCAAGCAGATTGTAATAGTTGTACCCATTTTCTGGTCATCTGGCCATATATTGTGGTTTTTTGGTTGAGGTGGGCCACTGAGTTCTGAGTTCTGGTGAATATGACTCAGCAAAGGTGTATACTTATTATACAATATCTGCAGTTGTATAGGTGACAATTTCTCAATACACTCTGTTGAAAACTTCATTATACAAAATTTACTTTCATTACTCTTTGCCAATGCTACTATCTCTCCTTTAAATTGACTGGCAGCAAGTTTCATTACCAATTGCATAAAGGTTTGGTTCAATTGAAGGACTGTACTCACACTCAGCTCAGTAGCCATAATGGATATGAGTAATATAGTACATGTATATTAATCTGCCACTGATAATGCATTAGATTTCTGATGTTTCAACTCTTCTATTGTAGCATCTGCACCCAAGTGGAATCCCAACTCATTTACTTTCATTCCTAGCTATTAGAGGTAGTTTGTAGTGGATATCAGAGTTGACTACTTCCCAGTTGGTGCTAACCCAGATTCTCTGGTGATAATGTATATAAAAGTCATATTTACATTAGACTCTTTTGGATTAGCTTTAGCACCTTCAGAAAGTGCTTAAAAGGCCTCACTGTGAATTATTAGCACAGTGGTAGTTGTACAGATTTACAGTGTGGTGATGTCTCCAGGCCCTTTCCCATCACTTTTTCTTGCATTTCAATTTGGCATAGGTTGGCTTAACCAGGCTTAATCTGGCTTAGTCCAGCTTACTATGTGATGTACACCACACACGCGCTGATTTTATACTACCACACACAGTAGACAAGGGCCCGGGTACGATCTCGTTGTATGGAGAAAAGTCGGGCGCTCTGGTGCCCTGTGTAACCGCGCCCATATACCCTTGTTAGCAAGGGGAAGTGGGGTGAGTAAATGAAAAGAACGCAATTGCTCTTTAGAATGAATTTGTTGTTCTCTTTCTTCCCTGGAAACTAGCATAAAGCAAAAAAAACACAACCAGCCAAATTCCATACTCATCCACCTCCCATCACGCCTCCAGATTCCCCAAATCCATCCTCATTAACAACCGATCAACCTTTGCGCCCTCCCTACCACCAGTCCACTCCTCCCTCTCCTCATCAATCCGGTGCAACCTTCCCATAAGCTGTTTCAAAAGCATCGTAACCTCTCTACACCTCGCAAGCACCTCACCCCTTGCACTATCCTCGTCGCCCTTCAGATCCACTCCTTCAACGGCTAAATCTGCGATGGTATATCTCTGCCGCAACCTCTCTATCCCCTCTGTCATGACATCGCATTCATGTAGCAGCTTCTTGATCAACGGCGCAAAGACAATATCGAACATAAATAGATTGCGTTTGATGGTAGCGAGATACTCGTGGTGAGCTTGCATCAAAGACTCCGGATCCAGCTGCTTCTGCTGGTCTTGTTCGTCACGCGCGGGGGGTTGGTCCGAGAGGGTGCATTGATGCCACCAAGAGTCTGCATCCGCGACTTCATCTCCGTGCTCATCATCGGCCTTTGTGCGAAATTTCTGCAGCGCGACCACCTCGACAAGCGCTTTGAACGCGCTTTCGATCACCTCGCCCTGCCAGTATGACACCAGTGATTGTAAGAAAAAGATAACGACCGAGGCGGTGGCCCAGATCTTGCGTTCCTTTGCCTCTCGATCGCGAAGGAGTACTTTCCTTTGTGCTCGGTCTTCTTTCGAAAGGTTGCCATGCAGCAGGTGTCGTCGGCCCTGCCAGAGGCTTTGCAATCGAGTCAGGGTTTTCCGTACAGAGATGAGGTAAATAAAAAGGGAATCGTACTCTTCTAGGTCTGTGGACTGTAGAAACAGCTCCAGTGGCCAGGAAAGATGGAAATTGAGACATATCGGAACACCGACCAAAACTTCCCGGAAGTTTTCTCCTGGGGTTTTGGCGGGTGTTGATGTGGGTGGCTTGTAGAGAGAAAGGTATAAAAGATCTCGCGCGGTGTCCAGACGCTCATCTATTACTTCCTCACCTTGGAGGGAGGAGAGAACTCCCCAGGTTCGAGTAAGGACCGCCGATACCTCCCCTTCCTTGATTATGGCTCCGGATAAGGGAGCTTTTATTGCGCCGGGTCGATGCCAGCGGTTACGGACTCGCTCAGAGGATTGTTCGATGAGGGTTAGAGCGAACTCTCCACGTCCGAGAAGGAAGAACTCGCGGAGGACTTGGATCGCTTCCATCACCTTTTCTGCGGGAAGAAGGGTCTGGAGAATGTGTTGAGACAGGGATAGCCGTATTGCGGCGATTGCATTCGTCAATTTCTGCTGTGACAATGGAGATTTGAGAGATTGTAAAAATGACAAATGTACAGGGAGCAATGTCATCTCTGGCGACGCAACGGCTGATGCTGAGGATGCTTGGCTCGCCGCCGAACCCCCTCGCAACCGGATCATTGATAACGCGCGTCCGATAAAAAGGATGGATACTGCGGTTTGGGAAGTGACAAAGCTGGGGAGAAGTCGTTTGTTGATTGCGTATACCTTGAGAACACCCATCTCCTCTTCCCCACCCGGGTTCTGTACCATATCTCCTTCCATTTCGGTGATGAAGAAATCTGTCGATGCCGAGTAGTTTCCATACGTCGACGAGGACGGTAGTCGGCCGTAAAGAACCCAAGTCGAAATCTCGCGCAGCCATGCCGTTTCAGCAATCTCGAGTAGATGAAGCGACACATCCTCCAACATCGGATACCCGGTATAAATGTCATTCCCTAGTCTGTTGATGATATCTGCCCCCGATATCTGCCCGCCTTGTTTACGAACCTTCTCAAAGTTCCCGCAGCCCGGAGATATCAGCTCCACCAGATCGTGTAGGTACCGCAATATCCTCTCCCACCCATCAAACCCACCCATGAGCTTTGCAAGCGAAACAATGTCATATCCATCCACGATCCCAGTTTCGCGCTTCAGTATTGACTCTTCGACTGCTAATATCCGCGACCGAAAGCGCTGGAGGTGGTGTGTCTCGATCCCGCTAGCGACGGCGCGCGCGATGGTGGAGGGATGGGAAGTGGTGATGCTGGAGCATCCATGGCGTAAGGAGATATGGAGGTGACCGAGGATCGAGAAGTTGTTAAGTAGAGCCCTGGCGGTGAATTAGGTACAGCGTAGAGAGGTGTGGTTGTAGGGCAGGTGGGGTACCGTTCTGACGGCGAGACAAGGGGGAAGGACTTCAGCAGGCCAGTGGGGGTGAGGAGAGGCGAAGGGTTCCCGGAGAGGAGAAGGAGGAGCTCGTGGAGCATTGGTTCGTTCGCGTTGGGTTCTTGGGGCCGTAGGTTGGCATCGATGTGAGTGCGACGACGTGAACTCGTAATCTGACGGAGTGCGTGCTAGGTTGTAAGGCTCATTTCCCCGCGATACTAGGATGATACCGGTGGGCTAAAGCTGACAGTATGTTTCAATGGTGCGGAACGGTGGTGACGCCTGTGGCCAGTCTGTTTTGAACCTGCTTCTTAGAAAGTTTTCAGCGCCACCGAAGAGATTTTTTTAATTGGAGAACTAAGATGAACTCAGTTAAGAAGCTCTATCGATCTGAGTTTGCAAAATGAAAATATCCCATTGTGGTTGAGGCACTATAAAAATCGGGGATTAGAGTAAATGACCATTGAATGATCAACAAAAAGAAGCACGTGCAGGCAGGGGATATTCATATTCTTGTATGGTCTGGTTTTAAATGTCTCTAGCCCATGTTAAAGGTGTCCCCCACTATGCACTGGTACAAACAATATTTTAACTCGCATCAGGGGGGACAGCAGGAGACATTACAGTTTCCGAAATACACTTCGGCTGGGAGGCTACATGAGTGTAATGGCTACATGTGGTTAAAACTGGGTAAGTACTATTCTATATTGTCATCATCTTGCCACTTACAATTGTACCAGAAACCTTACAGTGATTACTATACATCTATGTATACTTGAGTTGATATTTGCAACTATAATCAAGTCTATTCAATTTCAAGGCCATATATAGTTGTCTGGGTAATTATATTGCTTTACTCTTGAGTAACAGAATATATTGCAGTCATAAAAGTATAAGTTTACTATTTTTTTGCTATATTACATTCAAGATCTTTCAAAATAATAGAAAAATTATATTCTTTATAATTAATTGATTGAAATTAGTTTAAATACTAACAGGGCCTGTTGATTTTCTATTCTGAAAATATTTGAAACTATATATTCTATTCTCATTAAATTTAACTAAAACTATAATGCAATTAATGGTGTAACTGTCCACAACCTAGGAACCGATCACGCACAAAAGTACTCAAGCGCCAGAAGCATGGATGCCTAATTGCTACTGTGAGCAACAGTTCCGGGTTACCAGGCTTCGGTCCAGGTTGGAACTGAACCGAAGGCCCTGGTCCAGGTCAGGAACCGCCAAACAACTCGAACCGGGTCACTAGAGCTGAGTTGTTACCCAGACTGGACATATACCAGCAGTTTTCTGGCCAGGTTGAAACTGGACCGCGGTTCCATTTTACAGTTCCTGTAACTTTGCCTCCAATTCAGTATCTGAGTTATGATCTTATCATGACATGCTCAATACGTAGATTGTGTGGTTTTAGCAGCTTTTCCACCACCCGCTTTCAGATGAGCGATCGGACCAATATTCGTTGAATCGCTGTGAAATAACATGCTATGCTTTGCGAAATTGGCGCGTTTTCAATAGCGACTCAATGAAGATTGGTACAATCACAAATCTGCCAGCGGGAGGTACCATGGTGGCTAACGCTGCGCAATCTACATACTGATCTTGTCACGATACGATCAGAACTCAGATACTCAATCAGAGACAACATTGTGAACTTCAAATCCTGGGTTTTTAGTGGTAAAACCTTCCCCTTTCCAACGGTCTGGGTTCTTTGTGTGGTAAGACCTGTTTCAATGGTCTGGTTTACGGTGGAACCTGAACAAGAACCGAAACGAGAATTTGAAACCATTGATAACACTATTATTTACCGCGAAACAAACCCAATTTTCACTCTCTCCCCGCAGCAACGCAACCATGGGTGGAGTGAAGAGCAGAGCTGCAGCGCCTGACAGAGAGAATCAGATTCGTGAAGCCAAACATGCATACCATTCAGGTCTTGAACCATCTAACTGTGGTGCGGCTTCAACATCTGGTATACCATATGGAACATTCCGAGACCGACTTAGAGGAGCACATCCGAGGAGTGCAGCACATGAGAAGGAGTTGCTGCTGACTCTGGAAGAAGAGAAATCAATTGTCAGGTTTTGTGAGACTCTAGATGACTTCGGATATCCATTTCAAGCAAAGATGGTGGAGGCATCTGCGATGTCCCGGCTACCCCCACACTGGCAACAACAACTTGGTTAGCACTGGATGACATGCTGTCTCAACTGCCATCCTGCAATTTTGAAGGACTTTTTTCGCAAGGTATATCATTTTAGTCTATATACTTATTTCAAGCTAATACTGGTCACTGTAGCTTAGAAAACTTATCGAAAAGCTCAATGCACAACCAGAAAACATTTACAATATGCATGAAACAGGCTGTCTACTTGAGCAGGCTCTCAGAGTGAAGGTGTTATGCCGTAGAGGCTAAAAGAATCCCCGCGGTACCGAGGATGGAAATCGCGAAATGGTTACAGTTTTAGAGTGTATTGCTGCTGATGGCAGAGTTTTACCACCCATGTATATCTACAAGGGGGGAAAGCATCTACTGGGATGGCATGCTGGTGTGTGTTAGGGGTTCTCTCCTAATAGAGGTAATGGTACTTGTTTGATTGGTAGAAGGATATATGCTACAGAGTTTACTCGCATAGAATGCGTAACGCCTATCCTAGACAGTACAAGTATACCAGTCCTGTGATCCTTAGTGGGATTTCATGGGAACCTTGTGTCGATTTGATAGTGAGCCTCATTGCTAGCGGACTCATTCAAATTACCATTAATTTGTATTCATTTAATGATGCAATAACCTTGGCCAGTTATAAGCCTTCAGGGCTTAAAGAGATTCCTGGTATTTCTTACCACATTCACTGAACTGAGTTGAGAGGGACTGGATGCGTCGACTGCTATGTAGCGACTGACGTGTCAGGCAGATGATAGCCAATATGCAATTATGTGGGATTTCAAGCCGTTACCCCAGTAGGAATCGGAACACCTTGGGCAATCCCTGGTTAGTTAGAACAGTCTTGATCTTAGCATGGCATGTCTGATTGATTATGATGTAGGGCAAGACCTGATAGACCTCAGAACAAACGGGCAGGTTACTTCGTCATATTTAAACGTCGACAGAACAATGGTGGGCCGCCACGTATAGACTCTGCAGGAGATAAACCACAAAGCCTGAAGGGTGAGTTTGTGTCTTAATATAATTGAGGAATCAGTTTAAAGCCCTCCAAATGACCACATCAGGCAAAGAGAGGTTTTGACTATCCGAACAAACGAGTTGCAAGATATCTAAGTTGAAGTTGTTGTTTGATTAAATTTTATTGCTGATGATGGCCCTCCGGGGAGAGTAACTCTTCAACCCCAATCATGCAATACACAATAACCTTTCAGATGCGTGGTCCGCTATCATGAGAGATTAATGCTTATTAAGTAGTACTCGACGATATGACAGATGAGATCATAGAAATCCTTGATTTATGATGATGGCCCTATGTGGGGAGTCCCTTCTGAAACCCAATCATACAATACGAGAAAGCTATAAAGGGACAGCAATGCTTCCGCATTGCATGGACTGCTCCACAAGCGCGAACGATACCTACGATACCTACCTTCAAAGAAGAACCTGAAATATTCGTCTTGTTTTCGGTTCTGATTATTATTATTATTATTCTCGAGTACATTAGTATGATCTATTAGGATTGTACGCAGTTCCCCTGCACCATGTTTGATCATAAGTTCAATAACAAGTACGACAGAATACTGTGTGCTTTATCTATATTACTGGATCGCTTTGAAAGAGAAGATTAGTTGTTTGTAGCAGAGTGTAATTGGTGGTGGGCAAGTATAATTCAGTTCACCGAGATCTTGATTTATTATTGCCTTTATAATGTATTCTCTTCAGAATGCAATAATGATCTTGTGGTATCACCTTTAATGAATCCAGGGACAGCAAGGTCGAGCATTCCGGAATCTGAAATCTCTGCGTTAGATATTCATGATTCCGATATTGAAGTACATCCTGGTCGAAGTAATTTACTTTCAAATTGCTGGAGAAACACACAACGCCAGTAACATACAATGTGCTCCGGAAAGATCGTTCACAATAAACCTAATTATCCAAATTCAGAATCGCAAGCCATATTTGGGAAACAGAATAAGAAGCGACGAATTACAATTCGTAATCTTCTTAAGAGTGGAGATTACGAATACTGATGAAGATCACGCTGAGACATAATATTGCCCATAGTATCTGAACACCAGATTCATCAAGAAAGAGACAGAGGAAGATTTTGGTAAAGATACATGTCAATTAAGATTGCACTATCAATGGGCAAAATATTACCCCCATGATATCAATTATCCACTGAGATTAATTATATGAACACACCTTACGATATTAATTAATCACCGAAGATTAATTATACAGAATTCCTTACAATATTAATTAATCACCAAAATTAATTATATGAACACACCTTACAAGATTAATTAATGGTCAAGGATTGATTATATGGAATGCCTTACGATAGTAATTAATTGTTGAGACAACTTATACGAATATACTGTACAATATTAATTAATATCTGAGATTGATTATACGAGTTATCAGTATTGTCAGTATTGCATTATGCCACGATACGATTTACTTGCTATCCATTCAGTAGCATCTGATACAACTATACATATCTGTCCTCTCTGCCTATACAATTTATACAAGATGCCAATACACTTTGTGTGGAGATACACTTAGACGAATACGATAGAAAGTACAGCCGTGTACCTAGTACTTTCTTAAGTATCCCTAGATACATACAAGTATAGTTACTTAGGTGGAAGCACCCCCGTAACAGTGTGCAAGATAAAGAGCAAGCAAAATTTAGATGGTCCACTAAAGGCTGGCCTGACACTGAATTGGAACTGGAATGGGTGGAACAGAACTTTGAGAAATATACTGTTAAGATGTTTGTACTATTGGATTGATCTCCTGCTCATGCTAACTATCACAGTGCAAAGGGCAAGCCACGTATTCTAATACTTGAGGGACATGGCTCACACCTAACATGGCAATTTTTCGATTTTTGCTTCAAAAGATATATTCACCCTATTTGCCTTCCTGCACACTATACGCACATCCTACAACCTCTGGATGTTGGGCTGTTTGGTCCTCTGTCCCACTGCTATAGCAATGAGCTGGATATATGGGTTAGAAAAGGAGTGAATGCAATTAAGAAAGGACAGTTTTATAAGTAAGTCCACCTGCTATATCACTCTATCCTCCACCCTAATGCTTTCCTACAGACTTGTCACATGTGCTAGAGCTGCAGCATATACCAAGAACGACATCTTGAGTGCCATCGAGGCAACTGGGATCTGGCTTCTTAACCCACGCAAGGTATTTGTTTGGCAGTCAAGATATCTCACTCAGTTTGAAACACTGCCTGCCACTCCCACTCCACTGCTCAGTGCAACCCCCTGACAGCCGGAAGCTGTAAGCCAATTAGCCTGCAGTGCACTTCACCTTGTCACTCGCCAATCACCTTCTTCTCTCAATCTGAAGGCTCTTATAGCACAGCTGGGAAGGTCAGCTCAGGGTGAACTTGCAGATAAGGAATTAGGAGATGAAATGCTGAGAACACTGCGCTCAGGGGCCAAGGACATCACTGCAGTAGCAGCAAAGAACAGCCACCACCTTGGTAATGCTCGTGTGTATACAGCTGAGGATGTGGTTCAGCTCAGGGAAGAAAGAGAGAGGCTAGACAGAGAAAAAGTGGTCAAAGCCAAAATGCATCAAGAAAAGGCTGCAGCAAAGGTAGTATCCTCTGGAGAGGGTTCAAAGAGCTCTAAACATATGGAAAACAAGATCATAGGTGCAAAGAAGGTACCTGCAATTGTGCTTAGTGATTGGGAGGATGAAGAAGAAGATATGGCGGGTGGAAAGGGGTGGGACAAGGAGGAGAATGGGGAGGAGGAAGACTCTGTTGTATATATTGGTGATATGCTGGACCTAGAGGATGCTATAGAGCATGGAAAAGGGAGAGAAGGGGTTAGTAGTCAACCCCCAGTAGTGACTAGGCCAGGGAGAGTGGTTAAGACAGGTCATTTGGGTCAATAAATACCCCCCACAGGTGGTTGGTTTCCCAGTCATGGGTGGTCACCCGGTAAAACACTTTCTTAAGGCAACTTAAACCTAATTATATTCAACAGTTGTATCGCTGTTTAAAGAAATATATACACTACAAGATTCAACCAGAATGAAATATCTGTATTACATGTATTTGATAAAAGAAGCTGTAGAGGTAAAAATGCAACTGTCAAAATAAACTATGAAACTTATTGTAAAATTTGCATATTATTGGATAGTATTCAACAACTTAAAATTATGATAAAGTTTAGAAATACCAGTGTAATTGAAAATCTGAATCGCTACCTATTAACAAAATATTCAATCCAATTTCACACAGAGTTGGCAAGTCAAAAACAAATATCAAATTCAACAATTTTAGCTGATTGTTATTTTTGCATTAACTTTCTGATATTATTACCAATAATGTATTCAATTTGCAAAATATAGTACCATAGTATATTTGGTATATCAGTTGTTATTTGATAATAATCACAGTAGATTTTCACTGTAGAGAGTTTAGGTATACATAATTTCTCTATTGCCCATAATGAATATACTTTATTGTTTTATAATTTAGGATGATTTTCATTTTAGAGAAATTTTACAATATCTTGCATATATCCATATTAGTGGTGTGCTTTTCGTCTAAGTATAGATACTTAGACACAGCACTAGATACTATCCTGTATTCTGCTGATGTCTGCCAGCATTTCTTCTTGCGTTCTTCGACTGACTCTTTGTTTTTGGAAGTGAATCCACTCGTCCTGCTTGAATGCGACATAGTGAATCAGTAACCTTATTCTTTCTTGTTTCTTTCAATGGTTCTCCACTTGGCTGTGGCAAAAATGATTGTCTTGGAAGATATCTCGGTACCATGAATTGATATCGAGTATTGCTTCGTAAGACAGTATTGGTATCAATATAGTATACCAACACATGTTGTAGATTCAATAAAGTGGTTAACCACCAGACTGATTGTGATGCAAATTCAAATTGATTATCTTAACAAAACGGTATCACTTTTGCAACGGTCTAGATGTCGATGTTGGATTCTTCCTTAAAGCCGAATATAATCGGGGTGGGAGAACCGTGTATAACTAAATAGTATTATAACTGATAATTTTGATAGGGATCATAAACACTCAATAATATTATAGATTGCTCTTTCGCTGGTAGGTTTCTGACTGTCCCCTGCTCGAGATTGTTCTTGTCATTGCCATAATAATGTAATCTCTTTATAGCCATGTCTTCAGGGTAATCTCCATCAGAACGATCTTCTGACTATGACATTAAAATTTGATTGCCAGCCTGTCTCAATGGATGTGGCCATACTTCTCTTAGGTTATCGTATCCATGCATGAGTGGTATTGAGAAGTTACTCTCCCATCAAATTCACATGCCATCGTCTGCATGATAGCAATCAATCTATGTCTCGAATCATAACTTCAACTTTGACATTGTGCTTTCATTTTGTTGAGTCGTATGTACATCTGTGGCCACTTAGTCTCCCAGTCCGTTTTGAAATTATATCAACGCCTCACCATAATCTGGGTATTTGGCAATTCCATCAGAAATTGAAATGGCGATCAACTGTGACTCCACCGACATAGATTATGACTCCCCCATGAGGTTGTGCTGCATACTAACTCAAGCCAACGAGCAGGGCCGCTTCTGGCCTTTTAACGTCAGCCAATGCTATTGATCCCTCAGATAATTCATGCTCACGTCTGTACCACGCAATGACTGTGAAATACCACAAAGTTTTCCCACCCCTGTAAAAGCATACGCCCGTGTATAGCATCATATGAACGAATATCTGTAGATACGGATGCAAATGTGGATGTCCATATTGGAGATAGTGTTAGCAACAGTTCAGGACCGTCACTTCGGGACCAGGTACGGGTCCAAACCAAACCCTAGGCAAATTGGCAGTCCGGGATGTCAACAAACCTGGAAAGTCAAGTCAGATACGGTTCGATGGTAAACTTCCGAACCGTCTGAATTGGGCAGGTTGTCAGAGGGTCCATCCATAGATTCATATGAGGCTCTTGTTTTGGCAGTTTGTTAATAGTATCTTATCAAAATTGCGTTTTCAACAGCCAATAATATGTTTCTGCATGTTGTGCAGTTTGTGATATCGATTAATTTGGAATCCGTGTTTTTCCTTTAATAGATTGTATTTTTGCCTATGAAGGAGGTCAATAAGACTGTTAGGGGCGCGAAGATCTGCGTGATGCCATGATTACCAATTATGCAAGACCTAAACCTGTTGATGCTCCGTTGACGCTCACTTTCAGGACGTGGCAGGGAGCATGTCGCTGCTGTTTTTGCGCCTACAAGCTGCCAATATCTCTTGAATGGATGTCTGCAACCAATCAGAAGATAAATTACTCAAGAGGCAATGCTCAAAATCATTGACCCTCTGTTGACGCTCATTCTCGGAATGGGGTGGTGACCGTGTTATGTCTCATTTGGTTACACATGCTGCCTATACACCGGTTATGCATAACAGCAACCAAATCACTGTTCAATTACCATACTTACAGGACCACATATCATTGACGCTCCATTGACGCTCATTTTAATTTATTGTTCATTCAACATCTGCTGCCATCGATAATCGTTTTCATCATCATTTGAACTCATCGGTTGCGTTTCTGGCAGATGGAGACTCGGCGATGTGGCAAAGCCGAGCGCAGTATTATTCTTGCACTGTTAGCTCTCAAACTACAAAATTTTATATATCTTGCAAAAAGATTCATTGCACCAGCTATACATCTGTTTATCAACCGATATTCACAAGCTACTGCTCACCATTCGCCCATAATATATTTCTAAATGAAACTGTCTGTCAAGCTACACAAAGAAGCTGGTGAAACATTGACGCATTCTGTCCCACTTTTGCTTGATTCCCTTATTCCTAGTCATTTCTATTGCATTGACCGTCACCATCACCATTTCAGACTCTCTCTTTGACTTCCGTGTTGGCCGAACCAATCTGGGAACATGTGTTGTGGCACTCACATCCCGCCGCTCTGGGCATTCCTGATCCTTGATGACATTGTCAGGCTTACAATCAGATTCAATGTCTGCTGCACAATCGTTGGCGCTGTCTTTTCAATCATCGATGTCGCGAACCCAGTCAAGCCAATTGGCAGTGTGCAAAGTGATTCCAGGTGTGCTATCCTCATCAGTTTCGACTGGATGACGGATGATACGTCTTCATCGGCGGACATTCAATATTTGTGTTCGTCCTCCAGGGAGGTCTTTCGCTGCCAAAGCAGGTGGCAAAGGTGATCTTTCTGACAATTCAAATGCAGCCGCACCATCAGGTAGGATGAGTGACCAGGATATTTTGACGATCTCTTCCGTGTCCAAAATGTATTCTACAGCTGACATTTGCTTGTTCTGAGCGTGAGAGTCTTTCTGTGTAGCACATAGATTTTGGCTGCCCTGCCACATCTCCAAAAAGTGGTGGACCTTGGCCATTCTGTGCACATTTCTGTCCTCCGCCTCTTTCTTCATTTCCGAGTAGTTTTCTGTGTGTGTGTAGTATCTAATGCCGGATCATGGCCTGCCGAGATCCGGATATTAGGTCCAGCAAACTGCCGTACAATGACTTTTTCGTGAAGGGTCTTGCCTGTGGCTTTTGACTGCCTCCAGCCGATCACATCTCGCCCAAGGGAAAAACTGCCCCCAATTCTGCCACAATGTGGTGTGATAGAGAACATGTCGCATGCCACATTGGAGAGATGGGTGTACTCTGAGTGCGTTTACACCAGTTGGTGCCACCAGTCGGTTATGTCCGGTTTGCAAAATGTTCTACTAATTGCCATTGGGTCGGAGTGGTATTAATTGAGATTTGGATCAATTTACCCCCTGTTCTTTGGTACCTCAGGCGGTGAGTTCAAATAGAGCCTGGCGGCAGTCAATAAGGGTGCTGCATGATCAATTCATCCGGGTGTCGTTTCAGCCACATTGTCAGACCTCAAGTATCCTTCATCATTGCTGGACAAATCATATGGATCAAAGGATGATTGACCCGATCCTGAAGCCATTGCGGAGGGGACGAGATTGTTGCTCAGCGCATTTTTGGGTTTATTGACCTGCACACGTCTAGGTTTGGCACAATATTTGTGCTCCACATACTTGAGAAAAGCCTCCTGGTATTGTGTAGTATAGGATGTCTCGTCCTCAGGATTAATATCCATTCTCTTGTCCTAGTTCCTATACCATCACAACTTCCAGAAAGGATTGAGGATATGTGCAGAAATTAGAAGCATACCCGTTGTTGGAGTCACTTCAGCATAATATTTGGACAGCCTCTGTTGCGCTAACTTCACAGCAAAGAACAAGTCTTCGTTCCATTGAGTCTTCTTGTTAGCCAAAGCTCCCTTGAAGCCATCCATATGATTGAACATGTTATTGTAGACCGTAATAATGTGATGGAATCTGACCGTATGCCTCCTCAACATCCACAGGGTCCAATATCGGAATGGCCTCAAGACTTCCATGACAGAGTTGACAACCATCCATTCATCCTGTGTTGTAAAGCGTAGTGGCTAATGATGGCATGTTGGATTTTGGAGCCACTCGCGGGTGAATTCTCGTAATTGGTATGCTCACTCATGAAACTCCAGTGTCAAGTTCCAACGTGTCTTCACTTCCATATTAGGAAGTACCGCGATGTGGACTTTCGCGGTTTGACAGCCAAAGAACTCAATCTGACCACCAGGTTTCCGCGGAATCAATTCAGGAAGCTTTCTGTGCTACATCAACGTCAGTTTCAGGACTCTCAAAATATCTTGCAATACATACTTTCTCAATTATCTTTGCTAAACCTGGTCTCATGGCCAACACATTGTTGATCCGAGCATTGCCTTCTTTTGACAGTCTTGACTCTTCCCAATGAGTATTCTTTCATTTTTTCCAAATTGCTGGTCGCGCTCATGGGCTTCCCAAGACTGGGTGCGGCCTTTTACACCCAGACTGCTCATGAATGCACCTAAACCCAGTTGTATGACGTGTGCCATCCATGCTATGTGGTTCCTCAATGCAGGCCACTCCATTCCGGAGGCCTCAAGTGTTGATTGCAGCTCGTGAGTCATCAAGTACTTTGGGGAAGCATTATCAGCCATAATCCCTAGCATTCAGACCTCATTAAGCTCAAAATGATCAAGCACGTGCTTCAAATGTACGGCTAGCCGTGCTCCAGCATGGTACATCAGCATATAACATTTCCGTCCGGGCGGAATGGGTCCGTCAGAGTGGACGCCCCACGTCAGAGCCGTCGGAGACACCCCTGTGGCGGATCACTCCGCGCCCGGGGTCAAAACCACGGGTCACGTCACATATCGCCCTCCAATCGCCGTTTCACCGTCTCTTCTCGCACTGTCGGTCTCCTATTTTAAACAAACACTCTGGTGTTGTGGCGAACTGTGACCATACGTCAGAATGGGTTCATTGGGTACACGGTTGCATCGGGATTGCAATGCAATGGGTGACACTGCGAAAATCTCTCTTCCCGTTCCTTCTACATTCAGCTCGAGGAGTGTAGGAAGGTGAGAAGATATGATACTACCTGGCCGTGAGGATCCACGCAATTGCATGGATCTCGGATAGAGCGAGTGAGACCAAAAGTTCGGAAAGATAGAGTGTGAATTTTCATTGTATGATAAGAGGAGATGGAAATGAGATGATGTCTATCTACTCCAGGGTCTGCCAAATATATACTCCCCGTCACTCTGTCCACCTCCGTTACCCCTGTATCTCCGTATAACTGCCGTCGCTCCTTGAAGATGTACTTGATCGAGCATGTTTGGGATGCTCTTGGAGACGGTGATCGAATGAACTCAGAGATGCACTTGGAGGCCGAGATCGAGTGAACTCAGAAGATGCACTTGGAGGCCGTGATCGATCGAGCTTAGAGATGCGCTCTGAGGCTGTGACCTAGCGAGTTTGGAGATGCACTTGCAGGCTATGATCGAGCGAGATTGGAGGAGTACTTGGAGGCGGTCGATTTGGAGGGAGGCGCGACGGCAGCTGAGACTCTATTCATTGGTTAACTTGTAATCAGATGAGAAACTGGCTGGGAGCGGGAGACTGTCGATCTTGGGATGATGCTCTACTTGGTGAATGCAGTACTCTGTGTTAACTCATGATTATGGTATGAAGAGATAGAGAGGGATGACTTAAATTGGTGATCTTAGGTGATGGTAGAGTTGAGCACAAGAAAGTGAGAGATCGGGGGAAATGATCATAAGAAACTGGGACTTAGAGAATTTCGTGTGCGAGTCAATTGACCATCACCAATATGGCCGGGACGAGTCCCGATCCGGCGTGAACTAACACCGAGACGAGGTCTTCCCAACTCAATCAGGCAAGTCGTACCCCTGATTTCTCATATCCGCTCGTATCCTCCATATCTTTCTCATCTTCATCCCCCATCTCTCTCTTCCTCGTCCACAACTCAACCATCATCACAGAACACAAAGTTAAGTCATCCCTCTATATCTCGCCATGACATGATAATGAGTTGACACCGAGTTCAACATCCACCCAAGATTGTTTGTCTTCTCTTCATTCTCATGATTACAAGTTGCCCCCTGAATGTAGCATCAGATCCCGGCATACCTCCCTACACGATCGACCGCCCTCAGCCAGCTCTCCATGAGAGCTCAAAGGTAAAGTCACATTGTCACATTCCCATGGTTGTGAGTTAACTAACTGATGAATAGAGTCTCAGCACCGGGCGTGCCGTCCATCGACCGCCTCCAAGTACTCGTCCAATCACACTTCATCACGGCCTCCAAGTGCATCTGCAAACACGCTCGATCACAGCCTCCAAGTGCATCTCCACACTCGCTCAATCACAGCTACCAAGTGTATCTCCAAACTCGCTCGATTACGGCCTCCAAGTTCGCACGATCTCGGCCTCCAAGTGCATCTCTGAGTTTACTTGATCCTGGCCTCCAAGTGCATCTCTGAGTTCACTCGATCTCGGCCTCCAACTGCATATCTCAATTCGCTCAATCACGGCCTCCAAGTACATCATTAATCAGCTATGGTGGGTGTTCGGAGAATCAGGGGTAACGGAGGTGTAGATAGGTAGCTATATATATACATAGATACATAGATGAGAATACAAACAGAATGCATAAGTTTTGAAAATCGTTTAACGATAAGTTGTAGCTATGATTTCCAGGCACTCCAGCAGCATTCCTATAGAAGCGGCGGCTGGAGAAAGACATAAACATCGCCAGGGGTTAAACACTGCCAGGCGTTGTGTAAACGGCTTCAGCATAACTGCAGCCACTGCGAAGAATGTAACACACGCGTCGTTCTGATGGTGCTTATACGTCACCGCTCAGTAAAGGAGGTATGTGTGCAACGCGACCCGTCGCCTCGGCGACGGGTAGCGTGTAATTCTTAGTCAGAAAGGACGATTTTCCGTCAGAGCTGGCAGCCGTCCGGAACACCCAGGTGTTTCTGACGGAAACTAGGGTCATTGCTGATGTGGCCCTTGACCTTTCATCAATAATTTGCGTTCGAAAACGGAAATGAATAGCCAATGAATCTAATCAAATGTGGGTTGTACTTCACTCAATGCCCAATTTCGATCCATATGGTAATCAATGACCAACATTATGGCTAGTTTGTTTGTTGATGTCCATCTGTCCAATCCCAAACAAATTTTATTACGTGACAGCAGTTGCTTCTTAATAACATCCACAGCTGGTGCATATGCCCTCCAGCAAATGTCGCTAAGGGTCGAGGCGGACGGCAGCACTAGGTCACTTTGTTGTGCTGTATATGACCATCGCAGTTTGAGATTTGATATAGCGTTCCTTCCAATATGAGGCGAAACAAATCCTAACGTGTGGTAGCAATTCCACGTGTCTCGGTGAAATTCGGAAGTTGTAAAGTCCTTAGCTGCCAGGTTGGGGCGTTTTGTCTGTCATTTCATTAAATATGGAGTCACCTAGTTGTCAAATATCATTTTCCTCTCCGAACTTACTACTGTAATTCCTTGCCTTTCTTACCTCCTCTGGCTGGCCAAAACTGTTCCATCGTCCGTCGAACTCGTCAATTCAGTAACTTCCAACTCTGTGAATTCATTTAACCTTGTGATGTGAGCTTTTGCTTGCAAGTGTTTCCCCATTGAGCTGGGTTTATATTCTGATGGATGGTGAAGAATTTGATGACAAATGATACATATGATTCCAGGACGGCCGGTCTCCTTAGTTCTGCAGTGCAAATTAAATCGCCATGAACACGCATGTCTAGAATCATTCCATGCAATGGAACGCTTTGAGCCTGCAGTCATTGAAGCCCACCAAGCACCGGAGATGATTTGTAAAGCAAGGTCGCTCAAATCACGAATAAAGACACATTTATTTTTGGAAGAGATCATAACCAATAGCGATGAGGTATTTAAGATTTTGTATCCAACAAGCGAGTAGGAATTAGAAAGCTGTGTAATCCGGCTCGAGAGACTGCAGAAGGTTACATTATAGTGAAGCAGAACGCAGGTTGTTCAGTATTGACAGTAGAGCTACAAGCAAAAAAATTTGATCTGTGAGACATTGCATGCATATTTGTAAAGTTGTATGCAAGGACATATTGAAAAGACTGACCACGTAAAACTCAATGTAGCGACATCGCAATTCAGTTCATTGCTGTGTAGTGTACTGAGCCCACACCAAAAGAGGTGACGCTCCGTGGGCACTCAAGTGTAGGAGGCGGACGCGATCTCGTCACTAGCATTTTGCCAATAAAGGCTGCCGATAGGTTGATTGTGGGTTAATGCCGTTCCATTGCCCTGAGATTATCCAAGATACAAGATCAAAAATCATTGACGCTCCGTTGACCCAACTCTGACACTCATTGCTGGACATTGTTACAATGTATTGGCAAGTAAATTAGCCTAGAATGGTGGCTGATAGTTCAATTATTGTTTAATGTGGTCGCACAGCCCCTCGGTTATGCAATATGCAAAGCTTGAAATTGTTGACACTCTGTCGACATTCATCTTTTGAATACAACAGCGGTATTGCCACAATTGTTTTTGCCTAGAACGGTGGCCGATAGTTAGATTGAGGGTCAATGTCGCCCCAGAGCCCTTGGATTTTCCATAATGGCAGGCCCAAAATGGTTGACGCTCCGTTGACACTCACTTTAGGACATAACGGCGATGTTGTTGCAATCATATTTTCCTGGAAAGGCGGCCAAAAGTTCGATTATGGGTCAATGTAACTGCACAGCTCTTGGATTTTCCCCAATTCAAGGCCCACAGTCATTGACACTCGGTTGACGCTCATATTTAGGATTTAGATCGGATGTTGTCGCAACTATTTTTGCCTCGAGAGGTGGCTGATAGTTTGATTAAGAGTTGATGTCGCCGCACAGCCCTTGGATTTTCCAAGATGCAAGGCCAAAAATCGTTGACCCTTGGTTGATGCTCATTGTTAGGATGGGTCAATGACTGTGTCATTTGCCTTTTCCGCAATAACGCCGACCAATTCATTCACTTTGGAGCAATGTGACAATGCTGCCCTTTGATTTCAGATGTGTAAGACTAGAAATCGTTGATGCTCTGTTGACACTGACATTAATTACATCGAAACAGCCTTCTTTCACCCAATAATTGGATCTAAGACTTGTATACTCATCATTGACATCGAATATTGCATCTGTAAGTATTATCATTTGCATCCAGGAGCTTTGTGGCCTATCGATTTCTGATTAACCTCTATCCACGTTAGATGAGTGAGGGATGACATGGCCCAGTCACATTCCTGCAGTTTCCGCCGGCAATCTACGGCATGTAGATCATTTCACTAGTTTTCGTAAACATAGCTCGACTTCCTCATGTTTCCTAATCCAGCTCCTTCTACTTGATTTCCATGACATACCTTAACCAATTTCAAATATCTCAACCATGTGCACCAGGTCTGTGCGGAGAGTTATGCAATTGGATGCATGGATGAATGCAGCATAATGGTCATCATTCAGACAGATTCATATTGAGAACTAACCGCTCTTGCTATGACTCATATGATATCACTCACGTACATTTTGTTAGTATATTTCGTCACTAATATAGCTTTTGCTTTCTCACTTAACAATAATTGGCAAACAGAAATCAAACTAATTAGCCGTCTTACAGCCTGAGTTGGATTCCAGAACTGCTGCATGGTGCGTTCAACCCTTCCACTTACACAGACAAATTATGATGTCTCACAATTTGGTCACTGAAATCAAGAGAATGCTGACACGTAGCAACATTGGTACACACATTGCTTTACGCAGAGATATGGCATCAAAAATACAACTTGCATCTTTCTTCCCCAAATGATGCAGGAGCCGTCACCATGTCTTCGTCCGAATCTTATTTCTATAAGATGATTAACTGGGGAGGCTGTATGCAGGGGTCAAAGCTTACAAGTTCAACAGGCTTCGCATTCTGGATGAGCGATGAACCAATCACTGCAGGGGGCGCAAGACCGGATATACTAGTGCTCGACTTGGGCTTCCCAGAAGCTAGTCAAATATGACTACTTCCTGGTCGTGAAGTCCCTTGTGGCATTTGCAATATCCCGGGGACAACGCCAAGACACTCAAAAAGCTCTCCACATGTTGTTGGTGCAGGTGCGGCTGCATCATCATCCGTTTGTGGTTTAACCACTGCCGGTACCCTCAAATCAGATGTGCCATAGCTCGTATCTCTTTCACTGAAGTAGTCTGCTGCGTGCTCCCATCCCGGCTGTGTCAATTCATCAAGCTTCATCTGCTTCTGCCCAAACCTCACCATGCGCTGCTGTGCCATTTTGGAGATTTTGCCCATTGCCCAGCCGGGTTCGTCATTTTAGCTCAGCTTGCCCTGCACTGTCTCTTCATCATCCGCATCTTCCCCATCCTGCTCATCGTCAGAACTTGCAAGATCACTCAGACTGTCTCTGATAGCAACGATTATTCCCTGAAAAGTCTTTGTGGGCTCTCTGTTCCATGATCCCACATTTTCAGCTTTGGTTGATTCTGTCTGCACTTGCTGAATTGGCCCTCTGCGTCTTCAACTCGCTTTCTTGCCCCAGCGGTTTCTCTCTCAACATAATCCTCTATCCATTATTCTTTCTCTTCATTGCATAAGAATTGCGTTTCTCTTTGTTACTTGGCCGCAAGCTTCTTTTTGGATTGCATGCTGCACAATGCCCCAAAGGCTCGGACACTTTCTGCTTCCAAGCCGCTCTTGCCTTCATTCGCTTGATGATGTCGTTGTGTGGACCGCTTTGTCGATTTGCCATATTTGCCCGCTGGAAGTGGTGAAATGTCCTTTTCTGGACCATTGACTATTGTAGTTTGCGTTGACTTTGTTGTTGGGTGATTTGCTGGATGTTGCAAGATATGGATAATATGGAGGCACGCTGCGTCTTTTATGTCAAGGTTGGTACATTTAATCATCTTGAACAAAGCAAACTCCGCGGAGTGACTGTCAATAAATTGGGAATAGTTAGGCTAACCGTACAACATGACTTGATTGATACTGTCAGTTTGATGTAATACCCCAGGGATAATTTGAGACAAACATCAGCAGAAATCCTTTCCCTCGAACAATGACCTCTGAATATCTGACAATCATGCAATTTCAGCTGTTGTACACCGCAGTTTATCCCTGTAAACACACATACAACATTGGTCCGACATATTGCAAACCACGGGTGGTGGGAAACCCCTGCAACTTGCTTCCATGTGCAGCAGGTTTCACCTTTTGTATAACTAACATGTTGGTTCCGACTTATTCCATTCTGACATGACGCTAACTATGTAGTCCTCAGGATTTCCCACCTCTTTCCGTTATCATCTTCCTCTCCGATCACACACCAGGAAATCATTGATACACAACCCCCTCAGCCAGGTGAGAGGGGATCCGACTAAAGCTGATTGCCGGGCGCCACATCAAATACATCAGTCATTGGCACACAGCAAGGATGCAGACCCCAGTTAGTCCACCGCGACGCTGCCAATGCAGCCACCAACAATGTGACACTGGATACAGATGTGATGATTTCCCATAAGACCGGAAGCAGTATGAATAAGACGCAGCATCCGGTTGGATTTGAGTATATTCATAACGAGGTTAACGGCTGCCAAGTAACCGTATAATGTATAGCGGGCGCAAGTAGATAGCTACATGATCATTATCTCGCTGCCTGTAACGGGAATCCTCCATGGTCGAACAAGCAATTTGCCCGCTCACTCGACGAGATCGAACTTCATGTTGTTTTCAGGTCTGGGATATTCGCGGACAATTTTCCTGATAAGCATCTATCAGAGTGGATGAAACAGGCTTCAATCGCTTTAGAGGAGGCTACTGAAGCATATATGGTTGAGGTAGTAGACAAATCTGAATGTTAGAAGCAGCAACTAATTTTTTGAAGGTTTTCAACATGTCTGCTACTGTGGCAAGACAAGGAGGTCGGGTACAGGTGGAACAGTCCGACATGCACCTGGCCTTGAATATGGCCAAAATTGCCATTGAAGGGTTTCAGCGTGCCATGATACAGGAACCGCAATACCTGATCAATGACCTCCTGCCAAGGTCCGAGAGGAGATGTCGCGGGGTGCTGAGTGTCCTGGGCATAACCAGGTGAAAGCTGCAATGGAAAGCCACCCGGCTATGCTTCATCAATGCCACATGGCTGGATTCCTTCTTTACCAAAATCGCACCTCAAAGAATCCGCCGACATGCTGGAGACATAAAGGAACAGGTGCACCTCCACCCGACCGATTCAGACATCTGACTCCTGAGCCGACACCACCTCTGCCCGGATCGCCACCTGCCCGAACAGGTGACAATTCCGGAGTTCAATGTTCCCAAATTGAAAATTTGCCGGCCGGATATGTGTATTCACATACTTCTCCTCCCTGCGTTGAATTTTGCACATTTGATGCACATGCCCAGCATAGCTAGCACGATACAGATTTCGATCCAGATATGCTGACTGATGAAGAAACATCCACTGGTTAGTCCACTATCTGCCGTGTGATAATGCGGCTAACATACATTTTGAGGATGAGAGCAGCCGATTGAGCAGACCTGCAAGAGATGACAAGCATTAATCGAACGGCACGGATTTTGGAGATTATTATTATTTACAATTAGCGGACACTGTAAAGTATATTTTGGAGGATATATTTATATGTATTATTAAAGAACAATGTAGTGATCAAGGAGAAAGTAAATGAAAACGCTAGAAAGGCTGCCAAAACAATCTGAATGATAGACCACGCCAAATTAAATGAATGCATATTGTGGATACACCGGTGGCAAAATGAGCATCAACGGAGAGTCAACAATTTCATGTCATGTAAGTCTGGCAATTGAAACTTGATTTGGTCGTGGTTATACAGAATCGATGTATTTGCCGTCTTTATTGGCAAAAATTATGGCGACACGCTCCCTACCTCATCTTGAAAATGAGAGTCAACGGAGCGTCAACAATTGTTGGTCATGAGTCCTGGGCAATCAGAACGCCGATAGGCTGCAGACAGTCATAAAGGACTTATTGGCCTCCTTTATAGGTAAAACAGATTGTGATACCCTCCCTGCCCCATCATGAAAATGAGCGTGAACTGAGCGTCAACGATTGTTGGTCATGTATCTTCCGTAATCTGGGGGGTGACAGGTTGCAGACAGTCATGAACGAAGTAGAGGCTGCCTTTATAGGAAAATGAGGAAGTGAAATGCTCCTTGCCCCATGTTGAAAATGAGCGTCAATGGAGCGTCAATGAGTGTTGGCCTTCCTTCATGGTTAATCACAGTGCGATGTGGCCGTTATGGTCTATATTCATTGCTTTGACTGTTTTTGAACAGTAAAAGGCTCAAGAAAACTTAATGGTAGCTCTGTACATGAAATAAGTTGTTACTGTCCCAGAGGATGTGGCAGGAATATCCAATGCACATCTGCCTATAAACGCTGCCATATTCTTGTTTATGGATGCTTGTGATCAAGTGCCACTCATATTACCGAAGATGCAACACCAAAAATCGTTGACGCTCCATTGACGCTCATTTTCAAGATGGGGTATGGAGTGTTTCGCTTTCTCTTTGGTCTATAAAGGCAGCCAATACATTATTAATGACTGTGTGTAACCTGTCGCCCCCCAGATTACCCAAGATGCGTGGCCGACAATCATTGACACTCTGTTGACCCTCATTGTCAGGATGTGGTAGGTCGTGTGTCTATGTTCATTCTGAGCATTGAGGCAGCCAATACGCCAAAAACAAACTGTGCCGTACCAATGTCAATATTTTACAATTAACATAAGCATATCTGAATGCGAGCATAAATGTGGAACCTGAAACGCAGAACCAGAGATCGGAACTGATGGGTGTAGCAAATCCAGGCAAAAGCTGACGGTTGATGGGTATGGGTCCGGGTTTGGCCCACCAAGAGTCAGCGGGTTGGGTTTTTGGATGGGTCTGGAACTAAACCGATCCGTTTTTGCTGTCCAAACCCGCACCTCTGGCGGGGTACCCGGACTCCTTGCTAACACTAATTCGTCAGTAGTATATGGTAGTTAAAGTAAGATTATCGCTACAGACCTAAGGCTTGTCGCAAGCCTATTATATAGAGCAGGTCTTACCTGGCCCTGGACGCATTGTGTGCAGTCATGCTGTTACATTTTCCCCCTCTTTCGGTGCAGACCTCCTCGGCAGTATGAACCCCTCCAAGAGTTGGCAAGGATACAATCCAACAACCGTTCAATGTACGCGAATGTACCAACCCATAAGTCCCACAACTCATAAGTACAGTATGGTATTTATTTGGCGGGTCTGGAGCATAGGGAAACATCACCTCCACTTCCCTTGTCTCCGGTGGTGGTAATAACCCATGCTGACGTCATTCGTACTGGGCCGAGATCGAAAGAAGTAAAGATGTACAGAGCAGAAGAGAAAAGCAAAGGAAGGAACATCCAAAGTCACACCGTCCTCCATATCACCACTTCTGGAATGTCCAGCATCCGACCATCCTATGTTGCACTCATGACTCATTCCCAGTCTCTGTCATCATCGAAATTGGACACAGTAATTCCAGTGAAATCCCCAATTATAGTATGAGCCTCATCATGAGTTGACGGCATCGATGGTGGTGACCGCTCATTGCTCATCATCACCAGCGCCATTGCCATAGCCATCACCATTGCCATTGGCAATCGCATCTGTATATCTCACTTGTAAGCATCCCAGTAACCGTTCATACTCACCATACATATTCAAGTGTGCTAGCACTCGAGCTCTCCCATTTCCTCGTGAACAACTCCATAGGCCCGGCTCATTAGTGATCGTTTTTGCTGCTTTGGATCCTGATTGAGTATTCATACTCGTGCTCAGTCTGCATGGATGAAGTGGGCTGGACTTCTTGGTCTGGATTCTAGCTTCTGCTCTTGGTATCTTAGCCGTAGGTGATGGTCAATCATATATGACGTCGTATCTATCTTGTAAGCTTCTCATAACATGGATATTCATACCACATATATATGCAAGCCCATTTGTGCTCCCCCACACCCCTGATGTATAGTTTGGTCGGGCAATCTTGATATATCAGAACATTGCTTGCAGCCGGTGGCTCTCACATGGTGCCCATCAGTCGTTATATTCATCCTCCTCTAGTATTAGCCAAGCAGGCTTATACACCATGAGTATGGTCGTTCAGTATTCATTTCGGTAAGCTGTTTGGTAAATATCCCTGTCAGTGCCATCGGCAGAGGGCTCCTGATAATCCTCTTATTCGGTCCCAATTGGGCGTCGTTTGACTGTGATCTTGGTCGCTGTGAAATCTCAGTGCTTATCTCTTAGTAGTTGTCTCAACTGGATCTCATGATTCCATTTGGTAACTGTCTGTTGCGATGCCATTTGGTGACTGTCACTCACAATGCCGTTCAGTAGACTATTTGGTATGTTCGGAGATCATGTTTGGGCTTGTTTGGGACTGCTGTGGTAGACATAATTGCACTCGTTCGGCATAGATCAAACTCGCTTAGTTTTCTCATCATCTCTCTAGTGCTCTTGCAGTCACACTGATCATCCTCCTAGTTGGTGCACTTCTAAATACACTTGACATCCGCCCTGAGCTTGGTGAACCTACCAACAATTGCTGGTTGCGCTCGCCAGTTTTCCTCCGGGTATGCTTTCCGCCACTTCTCCAGCTGTACTTGCTCTCACTTGTCTGTGTATCCATATCAGTGTTTTCTGAATTCACTTGTCGTTTCATCTCCAGGTGTACTGGTTAACTCTTCTCCACGTGCTTGATGACTCTGTTAGTGATCTCTTCCAAGGTATGCTCATTGACTAATATCCAGCTGCGATTCTCTGCCGGTATGTACGCTCGAAGGTACTTCCTACCAGCACTTCTGGTATGTTCATTTCTTGCGGTATTGGTTGATTTTTATTCCAGTAAGGTCATCCCACTTTTGTTCATTACAGCTCTGCCGACAAGTCATCTCATATGGCTTCTTAATTCATTTGTAGGTGCGTTGCCATCACTTCTCTGGGTGCACTTTTCAACATTGCTAGCCTTCTCTATTGTTGAATGAATCTCACTGTGCATTGTTCCTGCACTTCCGGTACTGAAATTGTTCGCAGTAAGGGTTTTGTGAATCTGGCACTGTCATCCCCCTCTTTAAAGATCATTGCTTTGCTGGCGACTTACCTCATACACAGTCGAGATGTGCGGTGTCAACAGTGTCACTGTGAGACGTGGGATCTGATTTGGGATCATATTCAGCATTGGAACTCGGGCATGTAGCTGCATAATTCGGTATCTTTGAATACTGCTCTGGCAAGTGCTCTGAGTAGTGCTCTGAGCGGTGCTCTGAATAGTGCTCGGTATTGTACTCGGTGGAGCCACGCCGGCAGTACATTGTATACATGCATAGCTGCATTCCATTAAGCCCTCATGATTTGAAATCAAAGTCCATGATTTCGAGAAGGGTATAAAGTCACATAACCTCAATATCATTGTATAAGAAAGGAGATTGATTGTCATCCATCTCCCATGATTCATCTCCTGAGATACATCTCCTGTCAGCCACCTCCAGTCATGCATCCATATCCAGTTGTGATCAATACCTGGACGGGATCCACCTCCCGTCATGATCCATCTCCGGCTGCGATCTGCCTCTGGCCGCGATCCATCTCCGGCAGTGATCCAGTTGGTTCCAGCCATTCATATCCACCATGTGCATAATTGCACTCCTAGGCCGCATTCCGTGACTTCTCCTGTAGCTCTGTATGGCCTCCAAAGGACATCTTTACTGACCTCTATAATGTCCGCCTTCCATTAACTCTTCATCGTACTCCAATAATCCGGTGACATATTGTCCATCTCAAGAAAATCCCAACTCATCAATCCAACCATATGGCATGGGATCTTCAAGTCCAACTCCAAGATCGAGCCTCTTGAGCACGTGATCTCAATCCATGCATTTGCACGAATACTGCTCCCCTGCACTCAATGTAACTCCAGTCGACTCAACTCCGATAAGTTGTAAATCTGCCCATAAGGCAAATTGTAGTTGCACCCCAAGTTGATTGCATTGTCAATTAACCGATGTGGCATAAGTGTCTCCGCCTTAGCCTTGCTGAAAACCTCCACAAATTCTCCCAATCTTGCCGGGACAAGTCCTCATTCATCTGTAGGCACCATCTTTATCGTTGTGCTGGCTCCATCAGCAAACGTTCGTTCTCAATTCGTGATACATATGGAGTCGTATGGAGGAACATCCTGGAGCCTGGATTCCAAATGGTTCGCCTGGATAGGACCAAGCCCCACTGTTCAGTACTCCCTTGGTGTCCCGGCGCCCCAGTAGCACTCATTCGAGGTTCCCATGTGGATGCTCATCTGCCACAACCACCACCGCTGCCCCCTGCTCGCACTTCCAGCGCCTGGGGTGTATCACACTGACCATTAGTGATGCCTTCCATGGTTGCTCCAAGCAGCCATATACGATCTCCCACTCTTAGGATGATTGCCCAAATGACCTTCTCACTGACCAGTAGATAGTCAAAAGCATTAGCACCGAGTATTTGGATATATGAAGTACAGCCACCTTCGGAACGCCTCCCCACCATAGCCATGATCCAGGTACATTCGTGGGGCTTACCTGATGGCCTGCCTGGTCCACCGCCCCCACTTCCACTCACCCTGGGGTTAGTGTTAGCAACAGTTCCAAATTCCCAGTTTGGTTCCAGGTCAGGTTCCAGCCCGGAACGGGACAATTGCAACATGTTTCACCACACGAAAATCCGGACCATTGCAATTTGGACCATTTTACCACCTATATCCCAGCATGTCAACTTCACTACTTTGGATCCAATGAAGTATCTGAGTTCTGATCATATCATGACATGATCAATATGTAAATTGTGCAGTATTGGCCGCTCTTTCACATACCGCTGTCAGATTTATGACCGGACCAATATTCATCGAGCTGCTATCAAAAACCCGCAATTGACGAATCAGATTTGGCATTATTTTGCAGTGATTCAAGAAATATTGGTCACGTCACAAATCTGAATGCGGGAGGTGGAAGAGCTGCTAAAATTGCATACACAACACATTGATCATGTCACGATACAATCAGAATGAAGTAGATTTTTACATCCAGGTTAGCAGAGCTGATGGATAACCAGGAATTTTACAGAGAAAACTTGGAGGAGTTAATAGCAGCATTGGGCATCACCATGGAGACCAGAACTTGCAAGCTGCTCCACAAACCCATGGTGTGACAACCTGAACAAATCATTGCAGTGAATTGAATGGCAGGGAAGGTGAATCGCATGGCAAAAGGCAGTTTATTTGCTAACAACTGTGGTACTCGCAGGGTTAGACCATGCTGCACTCTTGATATACTGTTCGCCGCACTAACAATCATCAGACTCTAACTGCACTCACTTGAATATGTCACCAGCCTAATATCTAAGAACAAAAAATTTATAATCAACCTCCTGGGTTCCACATATGCGAGATTGACATAAACACCCACAATGCGAAGATGCAATGGAGTGAGAAGGTCAGAAGGGAGCAACAAAACCCATGGGGGGAGGTGTACCTCCCATTATTCATTCTATGGTATGACTGGAATAAATACCTGTATAGTGACTTCAAGGAAAGGGTGACATTGCCCCAAACAGACAGTGGCACAATGGGAAGCTGCAGTGAGTGAATTCAGTGAGTAAACCCCACATCTCCGATAAGTTACTTCTTTCTCAAGTAGTACATCCCATCGAGCCACTGGTTACGGCACATCATGAAGAAATGCCGTGATCTCGACCATTGAAACTTGCTACCAGTGGTTCAACCTAGAGGATGCTGACTGTTGAAAACTTTGGGGTCTTGCCATATTTCACCAGGTCATCTTTGATGAGGCCCACAGGTTGAGAATGTGTAGGACTCCAATCAGAACAATTAGGAAGGCTAATGGCACAATGGTCAAAATGGCCTCCTGTGATTACAATATGCATATGGCATCCTATATACTTAGTATGAAGCTGCAATACAAATGGATGTCAACAGCAACCCCATTGGTAAATGGCATTAAAGACATGGCCTGGATATTGAGTTTTCTGGAGTTTATCCGGGTTGAAGCTACAGCTGCCACCTGCTAGGTTTGACTATACTGTCAACTTCAATGACCATTAGGTCATGAACAGAAGTAAAGTGTCAAGTACTGAACCTGGTGCTGGGTTCACGCCAGTTGCAGATCTATAAATAAATGGCACCGAATTCGGATTACTTGTTCACTGCACAATAATGACTTCGGAAGCTTATATGTTACTTCTTAATGGTACACTGAGGCCATTAACAAGGGCCACAGAAACATCGAATGTAGCAATCAGATGGCACCACTATGAGGAAACTATTGTCAAGTGAACTTTTATAGTTGCATGCACACTAATGCTAAAGTGAATGATGGTGAGCCACATCCTGTTCAAGAACCCGAAACCCATCATCAACATTCCTCCTACACATATAACCGCTGAACTTGTTACATTCTAGAAGTCCTCTGGACCTGGAGAATTGTACATTAATTTGGTAGATGGTAGGTATAATGGGCACAGAGAGAAAATCACAGGGGTTGCCTCTGCACAGGCTAAAAAGATGGGCAAGAAGGAGCCATTTGGCCCTCTTTGGCAGTTTATTCGCCATGTATCTATAGCACATATTCTTGGCCTGGGCATGATGGATCCAGAACTATCTGCATGGAAATGATTATGGAGATTACCTTGCAGGATTGCTCACATGGGCAGACTGTACCTGATCATTCTGAGGATGGTAATTTCTTTGTTTCCAAACACTTTCCAATGTAAGACAAACCAAATACCCCCACCTGACAAGGTCCAGGGTATAACATATGATCAGATCAAGGCTGTGTTGCAGTTTATGGCTCAATAGTTGAATTGGCTCAAACAATATCTGGGGAACACCTTGACCCAGAAAGGAAATAGAGAAGAAGGCACACTGTAGGTTGATTTGCCACTAACCCAGTGGCTCGTTGAACAGGTTAGCACTTGTATCACCATACCAGTTTCTGCCACTCACATCAGCTCTGATATTTCAATCTGTTGTATAACTCTGACATCCACTCCTCATATGACATCAATACTAACCTGTGTGCAGTACTGCCAGTACCTTCTAGGCAACAATCGTTTTGCTATCCGTAGCTCAATGAGTGCCAATGTGCATGCCTCTTTGAGCAAGTCATTTATCAACCACAGGCTGCAGAGGGTCCTTCTCTGATTGGATGTGACAAACAATGACAGCGTAAACCTACTACATAATTGCGAAAATTCTGTCGCGGTAGAACAGGGTATAGATAACTCCTTGGAACATAAGACATGGTTGTGTATCTGGTGGATTGGTCAGCAGCAAACACAATGCACAACAAGATTGGTTAACCTCGCCACAATTAATCGGCTGATTGAAAACACCCAGTGGATGAAGCAATCTGCAACATGATGTGCACTTTGTGTTCTCCAGAATGCGGCTAGTGAGTACATTGATCTTGATGCTGATCAAGTAGATCATACCTTGACAGGAAAGATGTTCTCCCAGGCCCTCTGGTCTGCTGTAATTGGGGAATATAACAAATGTAATGGATGTTAGCTATTTTGCAATCTATCTCTACCTTCCACATTTGTGTGTGGACTTTTGTTTATTCTGGGATTATTCTTAGGTTTCTGGGTTCAATTGAGTCTCCAGGTTAGCTCTCTTGGGATCAGGGGTTGGATTTCCCAGTGTGCTCTGCTGGGTTTTGGGTGGGTTTTGGGTTAACTCAGAGTGTTGTTGTTTTGGAACGTTTCAGGTTGTATTGCTGACTAGTACCGAAGAATGGAGTAATTTAGTCTGTGACTTTGACTCCAACAGCAGCCACTCTGACAGAGGCTCTCTGACAGCAGCCACTCTGACCAAAGCCCATTGACAGAAGCTCTCTCACAGCAGCCACTCAGGCAGCAGCCACTCTGACAGCAGCCTTTTGACAACAACTCTGACAATGACCAGACAACTGCTCTGACAGCGACTCTCCAAAGTGTTTCCCATGACCATCCTTGGTGATAGAAAAGTCATCAGCATATACTAATGCTAGATCTTGACTAGGAAGCTCTGTTCAAACATATCGCCCCAGAAGTACTCAACAGTCAAGATGACAATAAATGATGATGTTGGTACTTGCTAAACCCGGAATGAAAGGACCCTGCGAGGTTGAACTAAACCAAACTCTATGAATACGGATCAACCTTAACACTAACAACAGAAGACCTAAAGATGCGAGCAATATCAATATGCATTGCTGTAGCACAATTGTTCTATCCAATCAGATATCCATGCCACTGGACTATACGCTCAAGTGTGTCGTTAGTGTGTATTGGCTTCGACAATCTGAGAGGGACTCACAATGCCTAGCAGGGATGCTTTAACACTTCCGAATATGGATCAGAATTGGCACTCAGTTGATGGGCTTGGTTGAAGAGCCAATAGGTGGATTACGTTGAGCGGATTGGAAGTAAGGATATCACTATGCCAAGGAGTATGATGTAACTTGCCTCTTTTGTAGTTGGTGCCATTAGTCGTTGATCGACCTTATGTGGATGAAACATGTCTCGTTACATTATACAAAGGACAGATATTTGCATACGCCGACGCACACTCGGCTACTCGAGCACATGCCACCTTACAACCGGTTATGAGCCCTGGGGTGTAAAAGGGAAACGACGATAAACACTTCCACTTTCGTTTGTCAAGTGGAAGTGATTGTCACGGAAAAGCATCTCCACAAGTTAAGCGTGTACCCCGCATTCCGCAGTGTTTCTGACGGCGGATGCTGGATGTCTCCCGTAGGGTCCGAGAGACGACTAAAATTGACAATTGCGATACAAGATTAGGATTGTGCGAGATGAGTTCGATGACAATCACAATCAACAGGTTCGATGGCACGAACTGTGCACAACGGGCAACCGAGATGGCCCTACTTCTCGAGCAGCAGCAAGTGTATGGTATCATCAATGGATACGATGAGTAGCCGGAAGAGGCAGCAGCGAACGCGACCGCTACAGAGAACGCCGCTTTGAAAGACTGGATCAATCGCCATGGTGTTGCCAGATTGACTATCCTGCTGGGCATGGAAGCGAGGATACAAGCGGAATACACGGTCGTTGACAGTGCCAAGACGCTTTGGGAAATGCTAGCATCAGCCTACAACTCAATGCTGAAGCTCGACATCTTCGAGATTAGGGAAGGCTTTTGGAGCATCAAACTACAGGACTGCGGAGATGTCGACAAGTATGCATCGCGGATCAATCGGAAAATCAAGGAATACAATCTCTGCACAGGACAGAGAGTGACATTGACCGCTGGCACTGATGCTGCCGACGCCGAGACCGACGTGAATTCAAAGACAATCGCCAAGATGCGTGAGCAAGAGCACATCTTCTACCTCCTTTGAGGGATCCCAACGAATGATGAGTGGAAAATCTTCCTGGATCTCATGATGGACAAAAACGGTAGAATGACCACCACGCCTGAGGAGATTGTCACCAAGCTCGTTGAAAAGCAAGCTGCAATCAGGAGAGAGAATGGGCTCGCTCCAGAAGCTCTGCTTTTGCAAAGAAGGGTGCCAATGGTGGTGGTAATGGCTGTAAAGCCGGTAAAGGCGGCAGAAGTCCAAAGAGGGATAAGAGATATAATAAGGGAGACAACGATAGGAAAGAGAAGGATCTGTGGAAGAGCTTCCATTGCCAGCAGCTAACGCATATCACCGAGACCAGCTTGTGCAGGCAACACGGCGATCCTCCGAAGTCTGCCGAAAATGCAGCAAAAGCATCGACTGAACCCTCTTCGACTCTCACCACTTTGATCGAGACCTATTGGACGGTGGCTAAGTCAAATGCTTCATCCAGTGATTGGTTCATCGATTGTCGATGCACGACTCATACCTCCGGCCGTCGGGCAATGTTCATCACCTACACCGAATATCCTCCATATTTGTAGAAGGTGAAGGGGTACAATGAGGTTATATTGTTTGCATCCGGATATGGAAGTGATAGGTTGATTTGCAAGCCGCCAGATGGAATGACGGATACGATCATACTTCAAGAAGTCGTGCTTTTGCCGGGATCGTTCAATCTCATCTCACTGTTTCAGATCATGGACAAGGAAGTCAAAGTCGAACCGTTGAATCACTACAGTCTCAACCTCTACAATCGCCATGGCAAGTTGATTGCCACTGCACCTCAGGTCGACAGGGGATTTGTGCTGGATCGACCTCCGGAATTGACTGAATACACTGATATCGATGACAGCTGCATGCTGGCACTTAGGACGACTGGGCATGTATCTCGCAATATTGCAGAGAAGCGGATGTTATGGTGCAATCGCTTGGCACACATTAGTCACAAGGCCTTGGGGATCTTGCCGACGATCACTGATGCTCCAAGAATCACCGGGAAGTGCGATTGCGTGAGTTGCATCAAGTGCAAGTTAGTTCAGAAGCCCTTTACTCCCACGACCTCCCACATCTCTGAGCCACTGCAGCCAGTCCACTGGGACATATGCGATCCACTGGAAACAGTCATCGGAGGCGGTCGATATATGCTGTTCTTCATCGACGACGCCACGAGGCATACGGATGAGTACATATTGATGTACAAGGTGGAAGTCCTTGAGAAATTGAACGAATGGAAGGCTCTTAGAGAAAAGAAGTCGGGCAAGCAAGTGAAGCGATTTCGTAATGATGGAGGCGGTGAGTTTACCTCCAAGCAATTCGCAGAATACCTAAAATCAGAAGGGTTCTTGATAGAAACGACTATGCCCTACACTCCTCAGTCAAATGCGGTTGTCGAACAGGCGAACCACACAATCATGGAGCGTGTATGATGCATGCTGGACTATGCCGGATTTGGAAGAAGTACTGGGCATTAGCAGTCTCATTGGCAGTCAAAATCAAGAACCGCCCTCCGACGCGATCAGTAGTCGGCGAGAGTCCGTATGTGGCCTGGCATGGATCCAGAATGTAGCCATCTTTGAAGCATCTGTGTGTGTTCGGATGCTTGGCTTTCGTGCACATTCCGAAACAGAATCAACCGAAGCTTGATTATAGAGCCTCTCCCGGCATATTCGTTGGGTACAGAATATTGATTAAGCAGTACTTCGCATATGATCCATGGGCCAGGATGCTCCAACGCCCCCCAGATGTGATATTCAGAGAAGGGAACTGGTACAGAGCCCCAAATGCTGCAGACAAAGCCATCTTGAACAAGCATTTTATAGAGATGTCATTATGGAACCCACACCCACCAAGAAGCAATCCAAAACGTCACAGTCAATCGAGAAGCCACCAACTGGAGATGGAACTTCCGAACGTTGAACGGAGGAGCCATTGGACAACGATTCACCTCCAGATCCCCCAAAGACAAAGAAGAAGTCATGAGAATTGGCTGGCCTTGTGACGTCAGTTGGAGAAGAATGGAAGCCGCCGGCCGAATGTGGTTGCCGAAACCACGCTGACAAGTTGGCCGAGTCTGCAACATTGGCTCTCAATGATGAGAAATCCGAGGAGACAATTCCCATCTACGTTGCAGCTGCGATCTCCGACGAGTACCCAGATGGGATCGATCCAAAGTCTTACAAAACAGCAACCGAGTCTCCGCTCGCCGAGAAATGGGATACAGCGATGGAAGATGAGTTAGATGCAATCGGTCTGCATCATGTCTTTGGAGATTTTGTGGAGCTTCCGGAAGGGAGAAATGCTGTGCCAAGTCACTGGGTATAAAAGATCAAGCGCGAAGGAGCAGTCAATGTGCAACAGTTCAAGGCCAGGATAGTCTGTCGAGCAAATTACCAAATCAAAGGCATCGATTACCAGGCTACATATGCACCGACTGCTCGCTGTGGCCTCGTTGGGTTGGCACTCGCAATCGCCGCCAAGTACGATATTGAGATCCATCAAATGGACGTATGCACGGCGTTCTTGGGAGTTGCCTTGGAAGATGAGATATATATGCACCCCGTGCAGGAATATTTTCGTTTGCTCCAGAATGGGAGCCGATACAACGATCCAAGATGAAAGACTTCGCGGAAGATGGTACTCCGCTTCAGAAATTCTCATTATGGCCTGACGCAGTATTCGCACATTTGGTATAGCACTTTTAAGGACTTTGTGATCTCGATTGGGTTGGTGGCACCACGCATCAACGGAGGACTGTTCATGCTCCATGTCAAGGAGTATCATGGCACAGTTGTTGCCACAGTCATTCCATACATCGATGATCTCCTTACCATTGCTAACACGGGCCCGATTGGGCAGATCAAAGCTCAAATGAAGAGGAGGTTCCGGATATATGATCTTGGGAGTGTCACCTTCAATCTCGGCATGAACATCGAAAGCAATTTGGAGCTTGACAAGATTGACATCCATCAGCACAGCTACATTCGGACGATCTTGGCGAAGTTCAGAATGGACGAGTCCAGGCCAGTTGCCACACCAATGGCAATGAAGCTTCACAAGAGGAAGCTTGGCAATGGAGCCTGCGATCCGACCATATACCAATCGATGTTCGGAAACCTTATGTATGCGATGACTGCCACTTAGCCCGTTATTGCATATGCCATCCGCGTTCTCAGCCAGTACATCCAACACCTGAGCAATGAGCATATGGTAGCTTTCAAGTGCGTGTTTCGGTACCTCAACGGCACAAAGGACTGGCATCAGCATTTTGGAGGAGCACTGTGAGGAGAAGGAGAAGGCACACTTCAATGTTATGTCAATTCGGACAATGCTGGCTGCCCGGATGACTATAAACTAACTACTGGACTGGACATCACCCTTGGAGGAGCGGTCAACGGGCGATCGAGAAAACACACGTCGACTGCCCAATCCATAACCGATGCCGAATACTATGCCTTTTGTAGTAGGCGGCATGAGACTCACAGAAATCTCGCATCTCTTGAAGAAGCTCTGAATCCCGACTATCCCTCACATGTTCTCCGCTTCACCCTCACTGATTGTGAGAATCAAGAACAGAATCTCCCGCAGAACTGCACTTGCACACATTGCGACAAAATACCATCTTCCTGCAGCCATGGCTACAGATGAAGAGATCGACTTGAGTTACGTACCAACTGCTGAGATGCTTGCCGACTGCTTCACAAAGCCGCTGCCGAAGCCCGCCTTCTTGAAGCAGTGTGCTACAATGGGAATGATTGGAAGCGGTAATGTAATCGGAAATGGTCTCGCGAATCTCCGCTGAAATGGTCACTGAAATTGTATTGGAATTGGAATTGGAAATGGCATCGGGAATGCCGTTGGAAAGTAAATCGATTGGGCACATTTGTTTCGAGGACATCCACAATGTCTGATTGGCTCCTCTTCTCCTTTGTTTACTGTTTTTGTTTGAAATGGACGTGATAGCCATCCCAGAGGAGTGTTGAGCTGATTGGAAGTACAGATATCACTATGCCAATGACTATGACGTAACTTGCCTCTTTTCTAGTTAGTGCCATCAATCTTTGATTGACCATTTGTCGATCTGATATGTCTCGTTACATGATACAATAGACACACCGTCGCATACCCCTGCGCACAATCAACTACTCGATCACACGCCACTGTACAAAAGATTACCTGCCTCACTCAGCCTCCTGTTAACCAATATATTATCATCGGAACAATACTGCTTGAGGGTTTAAAATGAGTGCCCAGTTGTCACGGGCATTGTAAGGTAGTTGGGTAGAGACCATTGCAGGTAGTGAAAGCAAATCTATGCCATATGAGACTACAAATTCTCATACATGTGATGGTGCTAGCATAGTACTCCATGAGCTATATATATACTACATGCTCCCAACATATGGTTATCAAGATCAGCAAAAGTAACACCCAATCACCGGGCCACACAAGTAACTTTACTATGGGTCCATGATATTGATTCATCTACCCAATCCCCAGACCACACTGTGAACTACTACAATGGGTCCATGAGCATGATTCATCCATGTTAATCACATACATAGCCAAGTGGTGAGTAAAATATGTGAATCGAGCACAACTCTGCTCTGACAATGTTGCTGTGACAGGTTCCACTGACAGGGTTGCTCTGAAAGGTCACTCCGATATGGTTGCTCGGAGAAGGTCGCTCTGACCGGTCGCTCTGACAGGTTGCTCTGACAGACCACATGCACTGGTCACTCTGACAGGTTGTTCTGAAAAGCACAACCTACTTTGACAAGCACAAGTGCCAATGTCGTATGGCCGATACTACCTACTTACTCTTCTTTCAATCTGGGTACGCTAGTGGTCACTAACAATGGCAGCCATACCACACAGATCTTATATTACGGTACGTATGTGCACTTGGAGTATACCACCTCCTCTGCTGCTGTGGTTTGCGAAATGTCACGATATTCTAACTCTATACTCTCTCTGAAAGACTCACCGTCATTTACTGAAATACTTAGCATTTCATTGGCCAAATTCTGTCTGTAATGCAATGGTCATACAATCTCAGCTACAGGGATAAAGCAGTTCAGATGGTCGGCTAGGGATCAGAGTGGCCCCCAGTGTCCAACCAAACCTTTCTCAGCAGCCTGTGTAGGGGGCGAAAACACCCATATCCAGTGTAACCATCACAAACTACGACTCATCTGGATATGCGTGGTCCAACACTCAACTGGGCAAGTTACCACATGAATGTCGTTAGATACCTTCTCCCGTAATTTGGAGCGCTGCACCACAAATCCCATCAACCTCCAACCATGTTCAGTTTTATGATTCTATATTACTTGCAATATTCGAAGTATAAGGCCTTCATTTTGTTCACCCCGAGGTCAAGTCAGGGGCAGTTGCCCAAAGAGCACCGGTGGAGAGATTCGGCTGGACTTGCAAGAGCACACCATTCGCAACTCTTTCTATACCTTTGACTTGCATCTCAGTGACAACCATCCTGTGCCACATTGGGATTTACTAGTGTAGTGCTATCCACAGAGCGAGATCCCAGAGTCGTTGCATTAAAAGGGTCTCATCATGTGGCCCAACACAGGGTCTTGAGGACAACAATATGATGAGGAAGATTGGCAGATTGCTGAAACTTAACACAGTCGTATAATATCAATTCTAACTTGTGGAACTTATATCCAACTCTGAACCTGTCACACTCCAGTATAACTTTGACTCTGACATGGGGAAATCTGATGTATATGGTATAACCTTGACTCTGACAATAACTTTAACTTTGACAAAGATCTTAACTCTGACAACCACCCTACTCTGATATAGAAACGAACCCAATCCATAATGCAGCATTACATGAACTTTGACATGGGAGACCCAACATATATGGTGTAACTTCAACTCTGACAATTGCCTTAACTCTGACAATTCCCTTAAGTCTGACAACCACCCTACTGTAATACAGGAAACAACCTCACCTATACTACAGTATTTCTTCAAATTTGACTTTGGAGACCCAACTTATACAGTATAACTTGGACTCTGACAATTACCTTACCTCTGACAACCACTATACTCTGATACTGGAAGCAATACCACCTATAATACAGCATTACTTCAAATTTGACTTGGGTGACCCAACATATAGGGTATTACTTTGACTCTGTCAATTACATCACCTCTGACAACCACTCTACTCTGATACAGGAAGCAACCCCACCAATAATATGGCAATACTTCAAATTTGACTGGGGAGATCAAACATAAATGGTATAATGTCAACTCTCATCAGCAACAACTCTTAGTTCCGTCAGAAACACCCGGGTGTTCCGGACGGCTCTGACGGCTCTGACGGAACCTCATACCCTCTGACGGAGAATTACACGCTGCCTGTCGCCCAGGCGACGGGTCGCGTTGCATTGCATCAGCAAAATGTATTTTAGTCACTGGAAGCCTCCAGGAGTGTCTGAGAGGATGTGGAGTGTAAACTTAGATGCGTCAATTTCAGGAGTGTCAGACCCTAGGAGGGCATTCCTGCCGGCCTTCAGAGTAACTGGGAGCGCCGGCGACAAGCCTGGGAGCGCCGACGACAAGCCTGGGAGCGCCGGCGACATGTCTGGGAGCACCTTGAATCACAGTCATGTATTCAGTTTGTATTCTCATCTATGTATCTATATATCTATATAGCTAACCATCTACACACGCTATATCTGGACTGGCTGCAGGCGGTGCTTGAGAGCAAATCGAGGTGCGCCTGAAAATGACGATCGGGTGAACTCAGAGATATACTCCGAGGCCGTGATCGACAGGGTTTGGAGATGCACTTGGAGGCGGTAATCGAGCGTATTTGGAGATACACTTGGAGGCAGTGATCGAGTGAACGTGCAGGCCGTAATCGAGCGAGTTTGGAGATGCACTTGGAGGCGGTAATCGAGCGGATTTGGAGATACACTTGGAGGCAGTGATTGAGTGAACTTGGAGGCCGTGATCGAGCGAGATTGGAGATGCACTTGGAGGCCATGCTCGTGCGAACTTGCAGGCCGTAATCGAGCGAGTTTGGAGATACACTTGGAGGCCGTGATTGAGCGAGTTTGGAGATGCACTTGGAGGCCGTGATCGAGCGAGATTGGACGAGTACATGGAGGCGGTCGATGGACGGCGCACCGGTTGATGAGACTCTATTCATCAGTTAGTTCACTCGCAACCGTGGGAATGTGACAATGTGACTTTACCTTTGAGCTCTCATGGAGAGCTGGCTGATGGCGGTCGATCGTGTA
>Ga0307512_10000694_pt1 | contig 50017 bp, 63 predicted proteins | sample 14_EM_MG_FD_200267 | JGI IMG/M metagenome (GOLD analysis project Ga0307512, IMG submission 200267) | Populus trichocarpa ectomycorrhiza microbial communities from riparian zone in the Pacific Northwest, United States - 14_EM | ecosystem: Host-associated > Plants > Roots > Unclassified | place...
CTGGTTTCATGTCTATACATTGGCGCTCGTCCACAGGCCACATGTGGGGCCTTTTACAAACGTCTGTAGGGCTACACCTACTGAACCTTAATGTTACGAGCGTTCTGGGCCATACCAAGGGTAACCTGGCACCAGAACCCAAAGGTCACCCCGAGAATCCCGTGAAGGATACCCCAGACGACCTCGGGGGTGAGTTTGTAACTGTAAATCGGGTACAGTTATATACAGGCACCCAACGCAAGGCTAGGGTCACTTACGCCTCAAATTGGGGTCCAAAGGTAGTTGGTATAAAGCGAGGGGCCTGGAAAAGGACAGTGGACACAGTGGTATGATATAGAGAAAGACCCATAGCCACTGCGCGCTTTCCAGGGAGGAACTCTACAAAAATATCGTGTCATCATGTGGGCTGAAGCTCTATCAAGGCACTACTTGCCTGGAAGGCTATAACACAAGAGTGAAGTAACGCACGTGCCCAGGCTCATCGCGTTCAAGAGCTACGGTGGACCGCAGGATCACGTAAGTCGATATAATAGTCTATTTTAAAGTCATGTACCTTGACCAACACGAGAGTTGTGTTGTTCATACCCAGGAAGGGCAACGACTGGGGATACCAGAAGCCCTGGACGATAAGAGGTGCTTCTAACAAGATATGGAGCAAGAACACGGTCGAACTTTGCAATGTCAGTGACTCAGCTACCTTCTATTGCTTCTGCTACAACTACCAGACTTACAGCGGATGCCTTATGTTTGGTTGAGTGGACATTGCGATCGATGACGAGGCTTACACGAGAGTATCGGGAGAAGACGTAGTGACAACGAAAGATGGAAGCAAATCGATCACGTGAAATCCATCAAAAAAAGAACGCCACTCGCAGCCCCGCCCCATGCCAGTGAGCACTGAATGACGTCTTTCCATAAGGCTGTAAAATGTGCACACGAATATCCATGGACTTATACGGTTGTTAATGTTTGCGTTCCGGTGGGCCGTTTTCTACAAACCAAGCAATAGGCCTGGCGAGCGGCACGACACTCAATGCCGGAGCCAGATAACCTATCCCCATTGTCGGACCACTCGTAAAAATCAGCCACATGTCCCCGACATGGGTCGTGAATCGTTGGCGATCCTGCAAACCGAAAATCGATTGGGAAGAGTTCCCAACCTGCCTGAAGCCGATGGACAAGCCGGTCGTCGATGCCCCGGTGCCGGGGTGCCGGACCCCATAAACAACCGGTTTGATTGTGTGGAAAGGGACCTAGCAAAACGCGAACAGCTTTAAGAGAACCGTCAAGACCCTGACCATCGTGTTGGGTCATGAATATTGTCTCAAAACCGCATATCCGGAATCGGAACGCTAAGGCCATTTCGCTCGAACACCCGACAACCGTCCGAATTACGGGGGTAGAGAAGGACTGTAATACCGCTCACCTCAACTCCATTGGGCGTCGTCGCTACGCCTTAACTTCCGATTTCATCGGCCTACACTGCGCGGAAAACCTCAGATATCGATCGATAAGTCGCCCTTCTGGACTGATACGTATATTGGGTGACTGTCCCCAAGACTATACGGCGTCGTGTACAAGTCTAGATGAATATCAATAGCCTTTTAATGGAACTGTCAGGACCCCGACCGTTGTGTCGGGGCGTGGATATTGTCTTCAAACCGCGCATCTGGGGTGATGGCGCCTCGGCCGTTTCGTTCGAAACCCAGCCAACCTTGCAAACTGCGGGGTGCGGGAAGGGTGGCAACCCCACCTACTTCAACCCCACCACATGCTGGTATCACCCCGACACTCGATTCTCCAGTCTTGTTCGTATACACGATGTGGAAGTTCTCAGATATTGAGCAATAAATCTCGGCTAATGGCACCCTTCTACGACGGATATTCAAGTCCCTAGCCCTGGGGACAGTCACCCATTGATTCTGTTACTCAGGAGCAGGCGACAAGAATCGATAGAAGTCATGGTATAATTTACATGAGGGGTATAGACCACCCGAAGAAGACGGGGACGTGGCCTACAGCTGGTTCATAATCACAACCTTCAAGTCATCACCCTTCCGAACAGCCTCCAGTGCCTCGACACTTTTGGTCAACGGGAATATTGCAGTGATCATCGGCCGGAGATCTACCCTTTTCTTGTTCATAAGGTCTATCGCTGCCTGGTAGCATCCAGCCGTATATCGGACGGTTCCAATCACATCTATCTCCTTTGCGACGATGGAAAACGTCGGGAACGGTGTCACGGCTTGACCTAAGCCCGCCTGGACATCTGGAGCAAGCCGATGGTTCAGTGTCACCACAATAAGCGAGTTAGAAGATACTCACAGGTACCACCTATGTGAACAAACGACATGCAGGCGTGCATAGCCGCCTCAGCGCCAGATGCCTCGACAACGACATCCACGCCCCACGAGTCAACTCCTGCCTCGGCAAGCGCAGAGACCTTCCAGGCCTCTGCCCACTCATGGTAAGTCGTCCCTTCGGGCCTAGGAGGGACTAAAGACACGTAGTCGGCACCGAACCCTCTTGCAAACTCTACCCGCTTTTTTATGACGTCAAACGCGAGAATTTTGGATATGCCAAATGCCTGGGCAACAGCCATGACCATACATCCTAGGGGGCCACAGCCACTGTATTCCGTGGTCAGCCAACGTCGCGGAAACGAACGTATTAGACCCTACAAAATGGCCAATGTCTGCCCGGCCGAGAAACGCGCACGTTTTGCCAGCTGGAACACCGTAATCGGTCGCCAACACACATGATACCGGCGATAGCTACACACCTGGACTGCCACGGCCAGGGGTTGTATACAGCCTGCCTCTTCCCACGAGAGGCTGTCGGGGATTTTTACCGCAAGGTCCGATTCACAGGCAAAATATTGCGAAAGTGCTGTCCAGAACTCGTGACTCCGGGCTCTCCGCCCTTATCCGTAATCAGACTTACTACCGGGGTTACCGGGCATAGAAGCCTGCTTGAAAAATCGGCAAACGTTGGTCTTGCCTATCCTGCAGTTGTAGCATCTGCAGTATCTCGTCAGGCCCCGGGGTCGCACCGGGAGGAGACGAGCAGGCTCACTTGCGGCAAAAACGGGTGGGTTCAATCGCTACGCGATCCCCAACTTTGACATTTGTAACGTTGGCTCCGACTTGGATAATTGTGCCGGCAGATTCGTGACCCAACACCTGTGGCTCCTTGATGAAGTTGTGACCGACTCCACCATGAGAGTACGTGTGTAGCTGCAAGAGAGATGATGTTAGTAAAGGCGGACGTAGAGATAGTTAGGAGACCCGGCACGAACATCGCTGCCGCAGATTCCAGTCGCTTCAACCTTGACCAACACATCGTCGTCACCGGCTGGCGGGACGGGCATATCGCGAATCTCTACGGTCAACGCCCTCAGGAGAACACAAGACCTATTCGCCGCCGGAACATTTATAGTCATCGTTTTTGGGAAGTGTACTCTGGGGGGCGGTTCGAAGGAGTCTTTCAACTGGGGACGGCGAACTGAGATTGTCGGCCCTTGCACCACCCTTTTATCGCATGCTAAGGGCAAGGGGTGAGAGATGTCAACGAGGAACAGCTCCCTTCAGTTCCTTCCGCGGATCGGTTCCGGGGGCCCTGACCAACTAAGCCTGTGTCCGATCGGGAAGAACACGATCGTCAGTCGCATGCAGTACTGGGGAGGAATTACGTAGTAAGTCGAGCGGGATGACCGACCGACGTAACCTGTAGTCAGTGTTTATAACTGGGGTGGAGGATTGGTTCTGAACGGGATTACGCCAACAGAGTAGATCCACCTGTCCCTTTCCTCTGCCTGACACTGACAGGTCCCGATCTAGGCTCTAGATCACACGCCCCCCGAGTCGTTCTGATCAAATGAAGAGAGACCTGTACCGCTCATCCGTCTACACCGAAGCCTCATGTAAGAATTGAACGAACCCTCAGTGTATGGAGTGCGGAAGAGTTCCGATGAGATATAGAAGTTCTGTTATCAAGGCTTCCAACAATCTCACGCGGATCTAAATTGGGCCCCAGTGCGGAGAAAAGTACGTGATCAAATCATGAGAACACGATAGGTTGACGGAAGATATTTCGGTCACATACTAGAACTCGGAGAACTCACCTCGGGGACTAGCTGCTCACCAAAACCCCAACGAGGAACTGTGATCATTCTTATGCGCCACTACGAATTACATGATCATGTACGCAAAGCAAACAAGCCCATGTGGTAGAGCAATAAAAAAACACCAAAGGTTAGATCGTAGCAGTGACGAGAACACGCTGACAGGAGGGATCTGAAATCTAGAGCAGGTACCGGAACTTTTGGATGAGTCGCGCCTCCTGACTAGCGGTAGCATTGACCAAGCTGACAGTGAAAGTCAATAAAACGATGATTCGTAAACCGGCAAGAGACGCCACATACTCAGCGGACTTTGCGAGAGACTTTTCATCAACCTTGAATGCTTCCACCTCACCCTTTTCCAGTTTCTTGTTCAGATCAAAGAGATATTGCCGATAAGCTGAGAGTCCATCAGCAATTTTCATCAAGCCCTGAAAAACGAGAACGAACCCAAACCAATGGCCAAGGAGAAAACAAGCAAACAGATCTCAGTTGTGAAGCTTTGCCAGTATTTCGGCGCCCATTTGGACGGCCATAGGTACGAGGCAGGGATTTGTCCGATATTACCAAATCCATTGACCATCGCAATGGCGGCCGCACGTTTGACCGGGGGACGGGGGATACTTGTGCTAACCCATCCGAGGAGGAGAATTCCGCCTAAAAAACGTTGGATGTCAGGTATGATCTCTGACGTGAAGTAAATAGGGCATACCGCTGTAGCCCATGCACATGCCGAACAGGGATACATACCTTCCAGCAGTGGTCTTGGCTATGGAGAGGTTAACGGATAGGAACGTGAGCGAGGTACGTCCACCAACCAGTAAGGGCAACGATGTAACCAAGGATGGCGAAGCCATAACCAAGGGCGATGTGGAAGTACTTTTCCCCAGTGAGGTCCGAGTGCCAAGCATTCGCGAGCGCAAAAATAGTGGCAAACGCCCAAGGGGGGAACGTGAGCAACAAAGTGATCGTGGTATTGAATCCGAGGGTCTTGGTAATACTCGGGAAATATTGACTAAATGATAGACCCGTGAGATAGGTGAAATACATCAAGCTGGACGGAGATATATTCAGATTTTGGGACGCGGGGAGGGTTTGTCAACCTACGCCAGTGCCCAAACTTTGACGTCTGTAGCTGCGAGTTTCAATCCATGAACAACTCCTGAACCGGACCTCTCGGCTTCGTCAGGGTTGTCCAGAAGACCGACGTCTTTCACGAGTCGACCTTGGGCAACGTGGAGTTCCCTTTCCGAGAGCCATTTGGTGCTGTATGGGTACTAGATCAGCTCTATTCCGATCCGTCGAGAGACGAGGGGCCCACCCGGAGGGATAGTCCGCAAGGATGAATGGAACAAGGAGTCCGAAGGCAATAGTGATGGAACCTTCGATGATAAAAAGCTGCAAAAGATGAGCTGACACTTGCCACGGGGGACAGGAAAGACCAAACCCATCGCCATCCTCGGATGCCCCTAGCTCCATCCATTCCGCTCAAAACACCAGCAGCGATCAATCCACCCAAGCCTTGAGCCATCATGTTGCCAACATTTAACCTACCGAGATATGAGTTCAGGAAACGAGGTTCAATCTTTTAAATCCGTACACTGCGATCCTGAACCCAACTTCCTTCCTGGTATACCATCGGGAAAGGTAGTAGATAGCACCGGGATAGAACGCAGCCTCTGTGATAGCGTCAGACCACGCCGGGGGGGGGGGTACAACCGACTCGCCTACGAAACCCAGGAAGAAACGACAGACAACGATGTGGGAAAAGTTTTGACAGAGCTACAGAATCCGGCAACTTCGGCATGCGGATCAGCAGAGTACGGTGGGGTCGCTTCTTACCGAAGTCAAAGCCGAGACCAACCCCCATGTGACGGTCACAAAAGCGAGATACAGCCGAGGGGTCGGGACGGTGTTCATGACCAAGTTCGAGGGCACTTGCATCTAGACCCCAGGCTCAGCGTCAATGGGGAAGTTAGAGTTAGTAGGAGTGACGTACGAAGATATATCCGGCGAAAAGGATGGACAATGAAGTGGCATATTGCGTATCGTTGAGGTTCAAGTCCTCCTGGAGGCCCTTGAGACGAGCGTTGGCCAAATTACCGCGCTGTGACGGAGTTTCAGCGGTGCGTCGGAGACATAGCAAAGCATGGGATACTGACGTCCTGGATGTGAAATAGTTAATGAACGGTTCGGAGCACTGCCGTGGCGCAAGAAACGACTCACGAGGAAGTTCAAAATGAACAGCTATGTAATATGAAAAGTCATATAAACCGTCCTGATCATCTCAAACCTCGGAACGGAGAGGGGGTAAACGTACAACCATCAATACGGGCTGTAATGAATGCAACTTGGTAAATACGCGTCAGAAGAGCGAGAGAAACGACTCACGAGACAACGGAAGTCGATTTTACGAACGAGGCGATGTTCTTCGCGATCATCCCAGTCTCCGAGGGTGGAGGCTTCATCTGGGGCCGAGGCAGACTTGGAGTTGGCGGACTTGATCGAGGTCATGAGTGGGTTCTACAGTGTCCGCCGCTGAGCAGGACGGGGTCGGTGCAGATGAGAGTATCCAACGAGAGACGCCGAGAGTCACCCACTGACGGCAATCTGATTCACAAGTGACAATACAAGGGCCGCTTAGTCGTCCTGAAAAGGAAGGTGCGTGCCAGGCACCAATTACAAATTGGAACGGAAATGTGATCGGGAGGATCTGGTCCGCACCATCTGCTATATAATCCTCCCTTCAGTTCCTGGGTAGGCCGCCTATCAAAATCCCCCCCAGAATGTCCCTTAGCCGTTTTGGACTACACAAGCTTCTTCAGAACGGCAGAGAGGCAAAGAAACCTGTCGTCGGTATGCCACACCGAGTTCCTATCGCTCGATCAGATGTGCGCTTCTCACGATTACTACTTTCATATGAATCGTATAGGTTCCTGGCTCATGCTGCCTGGAGCATCCCTCGCTAGGATGGTCGCACAGATGGGGTTCGACGTGAGCCTAGTTCTATATATTTCCCCTCACCAGGAGGTCCTAGCTTACGTTCTAACAGTTCGTGATAATTGACACTGAACATGGAAACATCGCGGATGACGAAATGCATATCGTCGTGGGCGTGATCGCATCTCAGGGTGTCACCCCTATAGTTCGAATCCCCGCGCCAGAGAATTGGATCGTCAAACGTACTCTCGACACCGGTGGTAAGTGAATAGCTTCATATATGTTGTGTGTGAAGTTGAGATCCCTCCTAAAGCTCATGCAATCCTTTGCCCGATGATGTCTAATGCTGTAAGTAATACCGGGTTTCCAGGACCGAATGCGTTAACTGTTTTTTTTTTTTTTCATAGGAAGAAGCTCGCGCACTCGTTTCCTTCGCGAAATTCCCAGTCCCACACAGTCGACGAGGGCCCGGAGTCATCTCAGGTGTCAGGGGTGTCGGCTCTCCCTTCGCCCCGGCAGTCTTCGGACAATCCCCAAGGGAATACACTGCCACTGCCAACGACAACATCCTCATCGCCGTGCAGATAGAGACTGTCGAAGGCTTGAACAACTGTGAAGAGATCGCCAAGGTCGACGGGGTTGGTATGTAATGAACCCTATTGCTTTTCTCACGTATCTGAGAGGTTCGCTAACATCTTGTCCAGACATGTTGTTTATCGGGTTAGCGATGGTCCCCATTCAGACAGACAGTTCCTAGTTGACGCTGAAAGATCACCAGACCCAACGATCTGGCCTCGTCGATGGGATTTGTCTCTAGTGACCACCCGAACATACCCGAGGTCCAGGACGCGATCGCGCGCGTCCTAGCAGCTGCGAAGGCTGCTGGCAAATACGCTGGGATGGTGCGTTCTCCATCTGTCGCATAACGACCGACCGCTGAAAATGCCAACCCTATCACCATCAGTTCTGCTTGACAGCGGACGAAGTGCAGAAGCGGTTTGAACAAGGCTGTGCGTGAATGGGCTATACTCTGTGGACCACAATACTGAATTTAGTCCAGTCGATTTCATGAACCTTGGAGCAGATATCGTCGCGCTTGCCATCTGGAATGGCGCCGAGTTGAACAAGATCAGTCACCTTCGGTGAAGAGAATAATCGAAACGAGTCTATTAAGATTGGCTACACGATTAACCGTATTCCAGAATAAGTCAATTCCACATCTTAAACTCAAACGGAAGCTATACTACCATATGTATGCACCAAGTAAGTAAAGTAAAACCAAGAAAGAAGTATTTCTACACTTGTAACATCGATATAACGCGGAAGACTGAGTAAATTTTCAAATTTCATGACCCAGGTAGAGTATTTTGTATAGTTATAACGGTTCCGTTCACCGTGATTTGGATTGGTTTGAGCCCCGGGCAACGATCGGGGTCCTGACAGAGGAAACTCGAGGTTTAGAAAGTCTAGAAAGACTCACTTAAGGATAGCAGGAAAGAGAAGGCGACTGAACACGAGTAGAAAATACTGGGACATCATACAACAAATACTAGATGTGCGATAAGGTAACAGCGTCATAGTGATCAGGCACTCACGAAGACAGGATGGGAATTCCCAACGTTATTCCTGTCCGAGGTGTGAGCCTGCCTGACCATATGCTTGCCAAAGCATTTGGCTATTTTCTTCATAATATGCGGGAAGCTGTTCGTTTTGAGGTCGGAGCACACTACCCAAGAGTGCGTAGACATCCCCGCTCAAGAAATCGTAGCCCGAGAACGGGAGTCCATCGATCTCCCGACCAGCAGAAAGCGCGTCGAGATCCAATGATATTCTTGGCGCCTCTTGGTATTGTGGATGCTGTGGGAGCGTAGTAGGGTTGCCTGGCTGTTGAACGATAGGTAGCATCTGTCCGGCGCCAACGTCTGGTATATTCCCAGACATACGCCCCGTGTTGAAGCCGTGATTGTATTGTGGCTGTTGCTCACGAGCGTCGTTTTCGACCGGCGTCCTGACGTTTGATAGTCGTTGGTGGGTGATGGAGTCCTGCGAGGTCGGCTCGTTTTTGTCTTGTTGTTGAGACCAACTCCCGACGAGCTGTGGAGCACCACCGCTCTCCACTCGGTGGTCACTCGGTCGAGGAGCCCAGGAATTATACTGAGGCTGCGGTCCGTCAAGTCGAGGACGTGAGCGGGAGTCCACCGTCTCAAATTCGAGAGGGAACTTGCGTTTCCCCCAGGAACTTTCGAGAGGAGCGGAGGTGGTAGAGTCCTTTCCGCTGAGTGACACAGCATGAGATGACAATATATCTAACACAAAAATGAGATACCTCGATTCTCTAGTCATCTGTATGGTGTCCAGGGCCAAAAAGCCACCGTAATGCCTCGTTTTGACGACGACCAGGAGGTCAGAGACGATTTCTTTGCAGCGTTTTGCGCCGTTCCAGATTCCTTCCATCCCCTCTAGCAGTTCGACACACTTCTCTGCATCTACGATGATCGCCTCAACAAGGTCCGCCTGGTTTCCATACGTGACGCAACGCAGAAGTAGCACACCGCTCAGCGTGATGTATTGGACAGCGAACGCGAGATGGTGAGACGTCGGTAACATCTGTAGGGGGTTAGAACATCTGGGAAAAATCTGGAGACACGGCGAATAATGAACCTCTTTGACCATCTCCCCAATACGGAGGCCTGTGTACAGGTGAGGATGAGATGCAGCCGGAGCGAAGATCACAAGCCACTTACAGCTCTTAGCAGCATTCATGCACTGCTTAAGGGAGGCTAGATCGTTGGTTGAGGTGTTAGAGTCGGGAATGAAGGGGCGATCTGCAAATCACATGTAGTGCATCAGCAAAACCTGGGCCTTAAACTAGAAAATAATCCAAAGTGAGGAAAAAGAGGGATACGCATACGTAGGTTGATAATCGCGGAATAATACACGAAAAACGCAATCAAGCACAGCGCCAACATCTTGGGATTCTTCCTATCATTTGTTGCATGCCTAACGTTATGGGGCAGATTCTCGGCCCATTCTGCCAAATCTTGATCGAGCGCACGGACGGTTTGGTTCATCTGATCGTCCTTCGACGGATCCTCGATCTTGGATGATTGCACCTGCCGCACAATCCTCCCCGCGATAATATAGATTTTGGATAACCTGGAGGTGATACGCGATGAGCAAATTGTTGTTCTCGGTGATGAAAATAATTGATCAAGAAGATAAAGACGAGCCTGATGGTCACAGGTATTGGAAATTCCGCGAGACAAACTCACCAGATGAACCCAGTCATGAAATTCTCCCCTGGGGACAACGCGTTGCCTTCGGAAGTGCTCTGCAGTTGTCCATCATCAATCTCGACCGCTGCGAAAAAAAAGGGATCAATGGTGATCCCCTCAATAGTAAAATTTAGGGCTTACGCAGTTCTACATCACAGTCGTCGTCGGTAGTTCCGCTTGGCCGCCCTAATGCCATCGAAAGAACGCGATCGAGCCCGTATACACACCACCAGACCCGCCTTCTGATCTCTTTCTGAAGCGAGCTAAGTGGAAGCCTCCTTGGTGATCTCTACAAACAGTGCACACATGATGAGATGTCAGCCGATATTTTCCCTGAGAACAATGACTATCGACGTGCGTGCAAACCAATGTCCTGCGCCCTCCTCAATGCCTGCCCCGCGTTAATCCAACTGGTTGCAAGCGCTACGTGTGGATAATCCAGGTCAGGTGGCCCCAAAAACGGTTAAGAACCCGGATGTGTACACACTGTTCCAGCTGGCGTTGCAGATCGCCTGCAGGGCGAGAGCTTGCACGCTAAAGGAGGGGAAAAGGATCACGGATCAGCTTCCGGACAGACGATACATGGGGTCATTATGTAACAAAAAAGCAGACTCACTGTTCAATCTGGCTTGCCCCCGAGCTCATCCAGAAGACGACCTGTGACCGTTCATAATAACTAGAAAGGAAAAATAGGCAGTCCATTCAGCGATCATTTCCTTCAATTCAAATCAATGCTACGGTTCCGATCACGTTGTGCCGGCAGACGGAATCGGAACTGTAAATGAACAAGCGCAAGACAGCGGAAATGAATCTATACTCACTCCATCCCATGAAACTGTAGCGGCGGATCTACCGGTTTCACAGAAGATGAGGGTGGAGATGGTGTTCCGCCCTTCGCCGTCTTGGCTTTCATCGTTGAAGCGCAGGCGAAGACGGCGAAGAGGCATGACAGGAATGGGTGATTATCATACCCCTTGTCTGCCGCGCGTGCCTCCATCACCTCGATGTACGTGTTCACGAAGGATTGCTGATGTAGAATAGGAAATGTGTGGTGGATGTACGTGAAATACGTCGTGATCTGTACGTGTGCATGAGTTTGCGTGATAAAGGAAGTGGCAGGTGAGTAGTGGAAGAGTGGGAAATGTAATGAATCGTGTTATCCGGAGAATCAAAAATCAGATTTCTACTCCAGATAAGCGAGCCGAGATCCCGAGAAATGCGGAGGAGTTCCGGTTGTTTTACTCACCAGTTCATCAGCGACAGAGGGTGGAGGGAAGACAAGCTGCTCAGGAAGTGGCCTTCACAAGGAACCCGAGTGAGTATAAAAGGTCCTAGTTTATGAAGAGACCCACATCGTTTCTACCCGCCGAAACTGATAGTTAGGCTTGAAGAACGGCAGTTCCGCCTCCACAGTCGCCCTCGGCATCCTATCTGACGAGCTCGACGCCGGAGACCCAGTCAGTGGTGCGGAATCGTTTAACGAATTCAATGCCTCCACAAACATCATAGAGGAGGCTCCTCCGATAAAACTGGAGGCCTGCATCAACGACCTTATGCCGAAAAGACGGGCGGGGAAAAACGTACCGTAAATTTCCGTAGGAATCTTTTGCTACGAATGAAAATCGATCTGACCACTTGGCACCATCGGCGTCATCATCCAGCAGCTTATCCATTACAGGGCTACTGATCTGATTTGTTGGTCCGATGCTCGTCCTATTCACCCCCGTGCTGCCAGGTCCTCCACCACTCGGGTACTGGGTGAGCTTCTGCACGTTTTGCGAGGGCATATAAGGTTTCCCCGAGGAGGAGGGCTGGTGGACGCCTTGCGAATGCGGAAGCAGGTAGGAGTGGACTGTTGGCGCTGAGGGTTGTTTCGATGGAGCAGAACCAGGGGCGGGACTCGTCACAGACGGTTTCGAGGTGGGCGATGATGATATAATCGTGGATACAGGTGCACTATCTGTCTCTGAAGAAGCCCGGAAACTGAGTAGTGCAATTACAAGATGTGTCAGAACGTCCAATAGGGCGGAAGGGTGGTTGACTCACGGCAACTTTTGGTCGCTCGTCTGCAACCAATAGTCGAACGCCTGAGCCATAGGCCTCAGGTGTTGAATAGCGTCTTCGACACGCGCGAGCCGGTTTTCGACGGTTACGGCATACCTGGGTCGAGAAGCGTAAGGTTTGGTACGTGGAAATGAAAGGCGGGTGCAGGCGCCTCGGAGCCGATCAGCGAAATGAGAGCGCACTCACTGTCTTGCACCAGCAGCGTTATCGTTGATCTCCTTGACTAGAAAAATAGATAGGCACCGTCAGTTCCGGAGACCTGCTGGGGCAAACGGAACCTGGAATAGACGCACAGCTACATGTTTTGCCGGAGGAAAGACAATATGCGCATGGTTCCTTGGTCGACGTCCCGTCAACTTTGTTCTTGCATTGGAAATAAGGAGAGGTGGTACCTGTCCATCACACTTTATCTGCAGGTTACGCGAAAATCGGCATTCGAAGGATTGTGATGGGGGAATAGCGATGCGGTAGTAGGACGGAGACAAGGCCGGAGATTCTAGATGCTTAGAAAGCCAGAAGACAGCGAATGAGGGAGGAAGAGAACGAACCTTTCGTTTCCTGCAAACCTCACAAGCTCTCCAGACCCTGGCTCGTACGACTTTGGCTGGGCTGTGACGCGGACAAATGTCGCGTAGGCGAATTAAGCCGTGATTAGGCCGGCGGGTCAATTCTCTCCTGGATCTGGTTCTCAAGGCGAAATCGGTACGGACCCATCTTCCTGCTTCAGTGCAGGGGCACTACCGCCTTGAGACATCGAGAGGCGCGAGTCAGGCGCGAGCCGCTGGGTGAAGAAAGGCTGGTGACTCTCGAAGATGGAGAAGCGCGGGGGGATGAGATTGAGATCGATTCGGTTAAGTGAGAAAGGGAAGCGGGGATGAAGAGAGGGGTGCGAGGAATGGAATGAATGCGAGTATCCCGCAAGCTGTAGCACCTGGTAGTTCGATTCTGTATGTAAGTGGATGGAGGTCCCCCACCGATCATGATCGCATAGGGGGGCTTACGACCACACGAGCGACGAGATGGACACCACTAAAAAGCTGAAAGCGACTGAAAGTAATATTCATACGGATCGTATAGGTACCATAAACATACAAAAATATGACCTCTATATACCCCAATACCTACAATACACCACAAACGAAGCCCGGTCACTCGTTGCCTTCATCACCTTCCATAACATCAGAAATAGAACTTGACATAACCTTTTCGTGCGCGTCCAAGTCGAGGTCGAGGTCAAGATTACTGTCTCCCTCGTCGATACCGTCCGGTACCAACAGGCGAAGCCTTTGGACCTCCGCTCGTAGTTTCTCGATCTCGACGTCCCGCCTCTCCACGCGACCCTTGAGGAGACGGATATATTCGTTTCCGTAGCGCAGCAATTGAAGTTTGCTGACACTCGTGTTTGGTCCTCCTCCAGGACGTGGGGGTCCACGTGGAGGCATAGCACCGGGTAAAAGTGGTTCCAGGCTGCCTTCTTCAGAGGGCAGTGGTATTGGGGGGAGCAATAATCGCAGATCATCGAAAGAGGTCTTTAGTGAATCCCTTCGCTTCTGCTCGGCATCTTTGTGAGAGGTCTTCTTCACTACGACAGGCGGCTGCAGTTGGATTGGGGTTGCTTCGGCTAGGTACGCCATGTGAAAAATATGACCTTCCAAGGATTCAATGGAGACAAACCTGGCAAGATGGGTTTCAAGTTGGGGCTTACGACCGACGGCTTTTTGGTGGCCTTTGGGTCTGCGACGGGCTTGGTTTTTGGGGTTGTGATTACCTTATTCTTCTTTTCACTGGCCCTAGTCTTGGGAGGGACGAGGCTACTGTTGACGCCAAGTCGACCGAGGTTCATGATGCTTGCAGGCGTGACGGGTGCGATGGTTTCCTCAGCACCAGCCAGATCAGGCTTCTTTGGTTCTGGATTGGAAATATCGCCGGGGGGAGGTGATGGGTTGGCTGGCGGAGGCGTGGAGAAGTCATGGCCTGATGAGCCGGCACCTGCCAAATTTGAAGTGATGGTTATCGGTGTCGAGGTTGCAGATTTGGTAGCACGTTTCCGAACCATAACTGAAACGGTTGACGACCTTCGCTTAGGAGCAGGTCTATTCGAAGAATCTTCGTCACTGAGGGACGCACTCCTCTTGTTGGAAACTACGGAAGCAGGCGGTTGTTGGGTATAAGCCCCAAGCCAAGGACTAGTGAGGGGAGACACGTCAAAGTCTGTATCTGCCGCCATAGACGTCATTTGAAAAGCAATATTGGCAGGTGCAGAGTTCGACAACTGTTGCATGTGCGAACTAGATATTGGTGATCTCGCCTGTGAGAAGTGATGGGGGAGGGCAGACATCGGGAACGATGGAGTTTGTTGTTGGAGCATCATCGGGGACACGTATTCGTGATTCGCCTGAGCACGTAGCTCAGTAGAGGAGGCTGAAGGGGGAACAAGAGTCCATGATGGGGTAGCGGGAAACGGGAGAGGGAAACCTTACCCGGGGTTGGCAGACCGTGTAGATGTTGAGGGTGAGGTCGCTGGGGGTCAATCGGACTAGGGCTGGGCATCTGCGCAGACTGCACAGTTCGTTGGGTCCCGTTCAGGATTTCCATCTACAGAGTCTTCGTGAGTGAAGAGAGAGATTTGGAGACGCAACGACGACGAACCTGCTGCTGGAATATCTGCTGTTGTAGTTGATGCAGCTGTTGCAGTTGCTGGATTTTGAGCTGCTGCTCCCACAAGAGATTGGAATTGCCATTGTTTTGCATAGCAAAATTTTGTTGTTCGTTGGAGGATGGCAATGGCTCCGGGATGTTCTGGGTGTTCTGGAAGGATTGGCCATTGAAAAAGTCCGGATCAGGACTTGGCTGTTGGTTGTCCTGGGAGAAGAGGGCGGCAATGAAGTCCTTCTGACGGAGTTGGTCCGTGTGCATCGTTGATGGTCGGAGGGGGAGAGGGGACGAGCAGGACGGCCTGGTGTCAGTGGTGAACGAGTGTCTGACCACCAAAGCGACAATCCCACAGAAAATCGGGTGAAAATGAAGAAAAATATTCGCCGGGTGTTCCCATCAACAGATTACATATACTGCTCTCTCCCCAGCATCTCATTCCCAACTTCCTCCTCCTCCTCCTCCTCCTCGTCTGGCTAGTCTGAGCTAGACCATAGCCATCCTAGAGGCTATTTCGTCTTTTTATTATTATCATGATTTATCTCTCGGTTCCTCTTTTCCTCCTCCCGTCTCTTGCCACTGCATATACCTTCAGATTCACCAGTCTGCCCACCCAGTGTCAAGAGGTCTCTTTCGCTATCGAAGGCCAAGGCACTCCTCCATACCAGTTACTGATAATCCCAGTTGGCCCATCCACGGCCCCCAACAATGTGGAGGTCCGTAGGGTCGTTGACCAGACCTTCCCTAACAACGGCACGACCGTATCGTTTCCACTCCGATTCCCCACAAATTCCCAGTTCGTCGCCGTTGTACGCCTTTTCACTCTCACTTCATTCTCCTTCTCTCTTCACACACGTCCTACCCTATAGGTCTCCGACCAGTCTGGTTTTGGCACCGGCGGAACAAGTGTTTCTGTAACCGTACAGTCCAGTTCTAATTCCTCATGCTACGATACCTCCCAAAGCGTGCAGCCTCAATTCGTGTTCAACCTCTACCCGGACAAGTCCCTCACTCAGTGCTCACCCACTAGGCTTTGGTGGGACAACAGCACAGTTCAAGGGTATATGATCTAAAAGCGTTCCATCATCACATCACGCTAACCTCCTATTTACCCTGCATACTATAGTATTCCAACGTTCCAGGGTCTGATCCCTGGTGGCCAGAGTTTCCAGATCCCTCAAGGCGAAATAACAACCGTTGATGCTCAAGGCACCGGCTTCTCTTGGACCCCTTCCGTCCGGGCAGGGAGCACTGTGATTATCACCGCCGGCGATGGTAGAGGTCGCGGTAACGGGGGGAGTGCACCTTTCATTGTTGGATACGGGGACAATTCCTGCTTGAACGATAATTCCCCTTCCTCGACACCCGGTTCTCCCGCTGGCGGCAGTTACCCGACAAGTACAGGCAGTTCCGGTCAGGAGGGTAATCGTTCATCCGGGTTTGTCCTTTTCCTTCTCATCTCTCCCAAGCTTTACTGATAAGTTCGGTCGACTATCTAGAACGAATGTCGGTGCTATTGTTGGTATGTAATCGTGTTCATTTATCCACACTAAATTCTGATAAACGTCCTCTGTAGGTGGTGTCGTAGGAGGTGTAGCTGGTCTCTTGATCATCGCCTTCCTCCTCTTCTTCTGGTTTAGACGTCGTCGTGCTCAGCGCGTGAGCAAGGAACGGCCTTCTCTATTTATCGACCACGACGACGAAGCCCCAACTTCACACCCCCTGCATGGGGAACTCCCCGTATATTACGAACCTGAACCCTTCACTGCGTCCGAGCCAACTGACCGTGCGAGTACTCATCGACCCAGCATTGCCTTCGACAGATCAGAGCGTCCTATTTCCCAGTCGCTGACTTATCTATCCGATCCCCAACGCGTCGCATCCCCCGATGGAACCAGCACCGGCCTTAGCAGGAAATCTCCCATACCTCCATCTCTGCGTCCCGTCAATGTCATTCAACATGAGGATGCAGGTCCTTCATTGCCTGCGGATAACACGGAACCAGAAACCGTAGAGCTTCCGCCTGCATACACAAACATCCGCAAGGCACCGGCTTGATGGTATGCCCACCGTCCCACCGCAACAGCAACCCCGGTCGATCCTGTGTTCTTTCTGTTTACGATTATTCTCTCCTTAGAGGATGGACTTTTTTATTTTCGCTTTCCACGCTTTTGTGTTTGGACTTTCGCCCTCTGCCTCACGTTCTTCACCTTGCTATCATGTTGACTTTCCATCTCACTACGTTTCACTCCATCATTTACGCCTCACCTCCCGAGTCAGGATGACATGTACCCTAACCATACACCTCTCGAAGAGTTTAGCTGTATACATGATATTCTCTTGTCACACGTTCACCCTGCTCAAGATCGCCTGTGTTTCTTGACGATCACGTGGACCAGACAAGGTTGATCTTTCTTTTGCACCACTAGGAGGCGTTCACCGCCTACCACAACTATCCCTGTTTTCCTGCAGCTTCATACTAGTCAGCTGGTCTTGCTCTACAAATCTAACTCGCATCTCAGTCTATCGCTCGCTGGGTATTATCTCGACAGGCTTACTGGCGCAAAAGATGGTTTCATTTGCGGACACTCCTCCTCGCGCACCGGCTCTGTACAAACCCCGAATCCCAACTCGCTGGCAGAAGGAGAAAGAAGCTGCTGGGGGACGCGGACTTGACTTTCCTGATGATCCAAAGTTTATTGGACCCTGGGTTATTGGCGAATGCGTCGGGAAAGGCGCAAGTGGGCATGTCAAGGTTGCTCGTCATCGTCGCACGGGCGAGTACGCTGCGGTCAAGATTCTTCCTCTCCAACCCATCTTCGATTCGCGTAATTCTCTCGCTACTCAACAGGCCAAGAGCGAGAAACAACGGTTGGGTATCGATCGGGAGATTACGATGATGAAACTCATGAACCATCCCAACATCATGCGAATCTACGACGTCTACGAAGGCGATAAGGAGCTCTACCTCGTCCTCGAGTACATCAAAGGCGGAGAGCTTTTCGACTTTCTGGTAAACCGCGGGAGGCTCGGCCCACTCGAGGCACTGTCGTTCTTCAAACAGATCATCTATGGGCTCAACTATGCGCACAGTTTCTCAATCATTCACCGTGACTTGAAACCCGAGAACATTCTAATCAAGTCGCTGAACCCTCCTGTTCTCAAGATCGCCGACTGGGGTATGGCCGCGTTTGCTCCGCCTGCCTGGCAACTGGAAACGAGTTGTGGTAGCCCACATTATGCTTCACCCGAGATTGTGAGAGGTCTCAAGTACCAGGGAACTGCGACGGACATCTGGAGTTGTGGTGTTATCTTGTTTGCGCTTCTAACTGGAACTCTGCCGTTCGACGATAAGGATGTCAAGATTCTTCTCGGGAAAGTGAAGCTCGGAAAATTCGAAATTCCTCCTAGCATGGATAGGGTCGCCAGGGATCTGATCACGAGGATGCTGGTTGTGGACGTCAAGCGCAGAATTACTGTGAGCGTTTGCTTGAACGACCTCCTCTTGCAGCAGACTGAACAAGTCATTAGATGGCCGAGATTCTCGAACACCCTTGGATGAAGACAGACACTCCCCGGGTTTTCTACGTCCCTGCTCCATCAGTTGAAGAACTCGCTCGGCCAGTGCAGTCTCAGGCTCATATCGACCGCGACATTTTTGAATCTCTTTGTGTCATCTGGGGTCGACACGCGGACCCTAAGAGCATCAAGGACGATCTTCTCAGCCCGCCTGGCCAGGGAACTCTTGCAAAGGCTTTCTATTTCCTGTTACACAAACACAAGGAAAAGGCGCTTTCTGACCATGGAATCGTGATGGACGTCGACGAGGAGACTACCGGAGACAAGGTCGTTCACAAACACTATCTAGCACCTCGGCCGAGGGAATCTTGGAAGATCAATCTAGACACTCCCTTGGCCACTCCCCGTGCTGTTGCTAGTGACCGCCGGGTACTTATGCTAGACGTCCCTTTGACCGAAACTTCTCCCAAGAGTCGCATCCGCGCCCCCTCTCCTATCGGACCTCGTGTTCAGAAACCTCGGCCAAGCTCTACTCCTCCCTCACCAAATAAAACCCCGAGGCCAGTCGTTACTCGGGCTTCCTCCGTTACCTCCGATGGCCGCGACCCCCCGCCTCTTCGAGAGCGGAAGCTCGCTCAACTTGGGAGGAGATCGAGCGTCCGAACAGTCGCTGGAAGCACTGTTACGGTTTTCCCTATGTCGAGAGCTTCGACAGAGCCTACCTCAGATACATATATACCTCCACCAATGGTTAGGACTTCGCAGCAAATGTACGGTGTTAGACGTACCATGGCACAAGGAACCAAGTCGACTCCTAGCTCAAGAGTCCCGATGGTCACTCGTGCGATGACTACTCCAGAACGAAGCCAGAGTGTTGAGCCAACACTTCCTTCCGCTTCTCACACCTCAACACCGACCCAGGAAACCTACCTGACTTCTACCACCGCCAATGCGACGGTGTCATCTGTAGTCCACGCGCCTGCCCCTGTCCGTTCGATACCTTTGGCAATACTCCCAATGATATCTGCTCCACGGGTGACGAGCGCAGAGATACAGAAAACCATTGACGATATCGCGGACAGGATGAACCTGTTGGTTGCTCACGAGAACGCGCATTATGCTCAACAGATCCAGATTCGTCGACAGAGTCAGCAATATCGACAAGCCCAGCCACAGCCAGTCCAACAGCAGAGCTCTGAAGCTTCAGCTTCGTTGAATCCCTATAGCTCTCTTCTGGATAATGGGAGAGAAGGAACGGAGGTGACGGATGGCGAGATGACGCCTCGGGCTGTCGAGCGGGACAAGGAGAACCAGAACTACGGGTCTTGGTTGCAGGTCCAACGACCCTCCTTCCAGGCGACTACTCCGTTTAGGGACACGATGAACGTGACATATCAAAGACAGCCATTTGGGGAGGCCAGCCGAGACGCGGAGAAGGAGAGAGACAAAGACAAAGGGAAGAGGTCCAGGAAACTAAGACGTATGTCCCCTTTTCGCACTCCCGTTATCAATCGGTCACATTAACTCCTGAGATCCAGCTCCTGCACTGGATCTCCGGAACGCGAGTCACCGTCAGAGCATCGCTTCCCCTCTCCTTTCTCCTCCGCTCAGCACAGCTGGCAGCGAATTCAAAGGGTGGTTTACCAACTTGTTCAACTGGAAAGGCCAATCATACACTCTATACTCGTTCCAGGACGTTGCTACTACGAGGGAAGAGATGACCAAGGCTCTCGCACATGCGGGTGTGACCATTCTCATCTCCGAGACGCACTTGGTCAAATGCAGGTTGGATGAGGTGTACGATGAGGTCACAGGCGCTGTTGTCCAGAAACAAGTGAGGTTTAGGGTCGAGTTTGGACCATGCACCACTCAAACACACCCCAACGTTCACTCTGGCGGAGGCGACACATTGGCAGTACCACCGACTCCAAAACTCCTCACTCCGCGTCTGATGTCTACACCGATGTCGCCTATCCCAAGCAGTGGCGGACATACCTCGATGGCTACGCTGGTGTTAGAGAGAGGCGCTGTTTCCACGTTTAAGGCCATGTACCTGAGAGTGAGGGAGATGTGGGTGTTAGATTCCCAAGAGATGGTGTTAAGCGAAGATTTCGACGAAGGCGGGTCAACTCCTAGGCCGCGGAGCGTCATTGGATGATCACAAGACTATTTCCCTTCAACTTGTTCACCGTAAAGCTTATCCGATATTTTTCGATTTGGAATTCCGAGACTTTTAGGTAGACACAAAGTATACTCCAGGCTACTCATATCCAATCTTGATCACATTCACTTTTTTTTCTTCACTCCCTTCAGAATCATTGTCCGAGTAAGGGCTGCGGTAGTTGAACGACCTTCGGATGCGTGCACGTGACACCGGACGATCAAACTTTGTCCTTTCCTCCGACCAGCTCGATGGCGGAACCGGTCGCTGGGCCATCTACCGCGGCGCAACCAGAATCTGCGGACGTCGTAATGACTGAATCACCACCTTTGATGCACCCGCGACCCATTGTTGGAAAGGCCCCTCCAGAACGCCCTCTGAATGTCAAGGATGCCCTCAGCTATCTCAATGCTGTGAAAGTTCAGTTTCAGCATAAACCGGACGTGTATAACTTGTTCCTGGATATAATGAAGGACTTTAAGGGTCAGCTGTGAGTGCCGTTACCCTCCAGCTCGCGTCTCGTTAACAAGGGATTAGGATCGACACACCCGGTGTCATTCAGAGGGTGGCCCACCTCTTCCACGGTCACCCCCTCCTCATTAGCGAGTTCAATACATTCCTGCCGTATGGATACCAGATCACGGTCATGCAAGATCCCAAAGTCCGGAATGCTCATTGTGTCCGTGTCGCCACTCCAGGCGGCAATGTCACCGACACCACCATCGTCCGTACCCCTTCGGTTCCCCTTATTGAAGACATCCAACCGCCCCTTGTTGAAGACATTCAGCCGGCTTTGGACTACGTGCAGAAGATCAAGACTCGATTTTCGGACGAACCGGAAAGGTATAGGAAGTTCCTCGATATTTTGTCGACGAGAAATGATCCGGTGCTTATGGAGAAAGAGGTTCATTCTTTTCTCGTTCTACTTCTCGACACGGCGCGGCTAACAACCTAAATTATAGGGTGATGTCATGCTCCGGGTCCACAAGCTTTTGTACGATGCCCCAGATCTCATGACTGGACTGTGGGAGTTCCTTGGTGAAGACCCGATACCCATTGAAGAACTGGAAGCTTCATCTGAGCCAAAGGGGAGTAAGGTCAAACAGGAACCGCAATCTTTACCTCAGAAACGAAAACGAAAGGACAAAGAAAAAGAAAAGGATGGAAGCGGAAAAATCGGCTCTAGCAAGGTTTGTTCTTGTTGTCGAGGACGATATTCGATTTTAAATTTGCTCGCAGAGATACAAAAGTAAACGTGAAGACCCCCGAATGCGCCCTCCAGAAGTTCCCTACGACGAGAATAACTTCTTTGAACGTGTCAGGCGACATCTGGATAATCAGACTACCCACAACGAGTTTCTCAAGCTGATCAACCTTTTTACTCAAGAGTTTATTGACTCTGCGAGACTTTTAAAAGAGGCTCGAACATACCTTGGTGAGGGAGAGTTGATGATGCAGCTCAAAGCCATCCTGGGTTGGGATGAACGACGGGAGCTTTATGCAATTGAAGACCACTTCTGGCCTGCCTCAGGGAACGACCAACAGAAGATTCGTCGGCCTCGTTCTGGGACCTCGATTGGCAGTTATGTTAAGCTGCCAGCATCGGTACGTTTCAAGTACCGTGGCACCAGAGCCCGGCTGATATTTGCTTAGGAAACTAACGTCACTTGCTCGGGACGAGATGCAATGTGTAAATCGGTTCTCAACGACGAGTGGGTTTCGAGGCCCTCTTTTGCCAGCGAAGATTCCGGTTTCATGGCTCACAAGAAGAACATCTACGAGGAGGCCTTACACCGGAGTGAAGAAGAACGTCACGAATACGATTTCCATATTGAAGCCATCGTCAAGACCATCGGTTTACTGGAACCCATAAACAACAAGATTTCTCAACTTAATCCTGAGGACCGCGGTCAATTCAAGCTCAAACCAAACTTTGGTGGTGCCGGAAAGAGCATTCACCATCGTGTCATCCGCAAGATCTACGGGCGGGAAGCTGGTGAAGAAGTTATCCGTGCAATGCAAGATTCCCCTGCCGTTTCAATCCCGGTCGTACTTGCGCGCCTAAAGCAAAAGGAGGAAGAGTGGAAACGCGCCCAGCGTGAATGGAACAAGGTCTGGCGAGAAGTGGACGCTCGAAACTACTATAAGTCGCTGGACCATCAAGGCATTGTCTTTAAGGCGTCCGACAAGAAGGCGACTACTCCGAAGGCTTTTATCAACCAAATCGAAGCCGCGCATGCAGAACAAGTCGCAAAGAGAGCTGCTTACATCGACCCCTTGTTTGCTCGTGTATCACCCACCCATCAACTAGAATTCACCGTTGAAGATGTCTCAGTCTTGCAAGACACGCTGAAACTTGTTTTCTCCTTCCTCGACCGAACCACTGGACAGCTGTCTCCCGGAGAGCGTAAGCGAGTTGAGGCATTCCTCCGCACGTTCGTTCCACTGTTCTTCAGGCTTGACCCCACTACTTTTAATTCGGTCTTCACTACTCTGGAGCCAGAAGAAATCAGCGACGATATTGGGAGTGGCTCGGAGGAGGAGTCTGCGAACAACTCCAAGTCAGGGAAGGGCCGAAAGGGGACCAACGGGTCCGGCGGGGGTGACCTGCGGAAGAAGTTGCTCAACGACCAGGCAAAGGCAAAGAACAAGGGTCGCGCGGGACCGAATCAACCGGTTGCCTCTTCAGGCACCGATTCACAAGCACAGGGCACCGACACTGATCCAGGTCCGTTCTTCTGCAACACAACATTTTATGTGTTGCTACGTCTACTCGAGGCAAGCGTCTCCTTGATTTCATTTGAGTCATGTTTAACGTGGGGAACCTAGCTGCTTTATTCAAGACTCTTGATCTTCAAGACTCTCGGAGCGAAGCTAGCAAAAGCCGGGCCAAGAAAGACGAACCCCGCAGTCGCAGCCGGAATTGGCCTGTCTGTTGAAGACGAGCGGTTCGCCGACGCGGCCCACTTCTACGAGTTTTTGCTGGAGTCATGTGAAAAGTTGTTCGACAACGAGATTGAAGTCCCCTTATTCGAGGACCAGATGCGATTCATGTTCGGGCCTAGGGTAAATTTCCTCGATGATTTACCTCCTCGGAAGCTGATCTACGACCTGCAGGAGGCGTATAAAATCTTCACAGTGGACAAAGTTATCGGATCAATCATTAAGCAAGTGCGTGAGACGGCACATCTTCCACGCGTACCTTCGCTTGGCTGACAATAGGTCAGGTGCAAATAATCTTCACCGATGCGAAGACCCAAGGCCTGTACAACTTATTCAAGAAGGAGGGGCAACAACCGAGTGACGAGGCGCGCTATCGTGAAGCCGCAGTACAGATCTTAGGAGATTCAGAACACCTCTTCCGTACCGAAACGGTACACGGTGTGCTTTTCGCAGTGAATGAACGCTCCTCATGTCGGGTTAAATTGCAGCTTCCACCCTTGAACGTTTTCACTGTCCAACTACTCGGAAAGGATGATCCGAGCCAGGAGGACCCTGAATTCTACATTGACAGGTGGAGATCGTACATCACTTCATACACATCAGTAAGCAGTCTTCTCGGTACTGCCATTCCGACCATTGACCAATTTGTTACCGCAGGAAACCCCCACGAAGAGCTTGACGGAATCCAAGCTCAAGTCTCCATTCCTTCGAAGGTAGGAATACCTTAGCTGCACTCTTAAGGGGTTTTCTTACAAGTTTGCAGGAATCGTGCGATCGTCCCCGATCGTCCCGCCCCTGCTGTTGTTGCAGGCAATGCATTGGAGATGAAGATTTGCGTCCGAACTTATCACATCTTCTATGTGTCCAACACCGCAGACTTCTTCTACAGACCTTCTCCACCCTCGCAGGCCGGTATACCACGGAGAACCAAAGGAACATGGTTCGAAAAGCTGAAGGCAAAGTCATAGCGTACGGTCATAATTGCTGCTTGGTAGTATTTTATTTATACCAACTCGGTCGGCGAGCAGTCTTTTTTTGGCATCTTTTGTGCTTTCGATGTATAATAATAAAGGGGCCCTTCGGCACAATACCGATCGATACATTTCCCGGACTAGAACACCATGAAGTCGACAATATATGAGGGGTGATGTTGAGATGAGTTTATACTGCCATTTTTCCGTATCGTACACCCGACTTCTCTCGAATTAAGCTTTCTTTCCTCGCCAACCGGCCCCAGCACCGCCCATCGCACCGCTAGAGAAGTGAGCGAACGCGCCACCTGGCACAGCACTGACTGGGCTCTCTAGCCCACCCGAGGGATGTGTTTTGCTGTGGTTGAACGTGGTGCGATAGGTTGACGTGGGAACTGCTTGGATGGAGAGGAATTTGTTCGGTAGTGGACGGTCATCGCTGTTATACTGTTGGCCGTTGGAGTAAGCGAGCCATCCCCTAGAGAGGGAGAAAACGACCAGACCTGAAACTCAAGCCCGACACTATCCGCCTCTGAAACATCCAAGAGTTTTACCATCTTCTTTCCGATGCCATTTATCTTCTCGACATCATCTTTAGATCGTGTCCACAGCTGTATCCGATCCACCTTGCTTCGAAGACTGACGACAGCGCCACAAATTTCATCACCCTCATCCAGGTCTTCTCCAACCAACGCCATAGCGAGCCAATTCCAACAACGGTCCAGTAGCTGAGGGTTGTTCTTCATGGTCAAAACCCACTTGCCACCGTTCGCGTTAGCTTCGTCCTCCCACATCGGTTTTATACCTTTCTTGAAGAGGTGGTAATTGGAGTTCTTCTCCAGCTTCGACGGAGGCTTCAGCCAGTTGAAATACCTGCAGAAGCTCTCCACGGTGTCAAAATCGCCGATGACCGTGAGGCCAGCCTCGTACTCCCCTGATTCTGGGGCAAGGAAGTGGACGGAAGGTGGGGCCTCCGTGGGGGCGACTGGGGGAGCGGAAGTTTTGTTGCTCTTAGTATCGTAGAACAAGGTCCTAAAAGTAGCGATGCATGAATACAAGGATCGGAAAGGGGTGTTATCACAAGCCTCAAAGACCGACCAGGAATATTCCAGAGGATGCTCAGGAGCTTTCACCCGGAGTCCCGGAGTTTTTGGATCTTCGATGGTTTCGGGTTCAGGTGGTTTGGCGCTGCCGTCGATACTCAGCTGACGAGAGAGGGCGATCCTGGCAGCGATAGTCTCCAGATTCGGGATATTCTTGTATCCCACCCTCGTCTTCTTCACGGTGGCGGCGGGTGTAGGGTCTTGGATAGCTTTATCGAGTTTCTCGAGTTTCTCAGCAGTAATCTGATCGTCTCCGGGTTCGATAGACTCGTCCGTTACAGACCCTTGGTTCGATCCTGTGGCGGAAACGGTGGAACCCGGAGAAGCAGGCCGAGTGTACGATGCATTGACCGCGGTGGAATCGTTAGTTGCAATGGTAGATACAGAGGTTGTCGATCCTGTACGCAACAAAGATGCAGCGAGTCGTGGACGGTTCGAGGCGTTGACGTTGGTGGATGCGGATGCTCCGTTGTTGAGGTTTATTCTGGCCGCGAGTTGGTTGAGAGAGGGTAAACGACCTGAGCCGGCTGGCCTCTGTTTGGGCTGTTCTTGAGCATCCGTCGTCGACATCGTCAAGGTCGGGACAAGAGGGCCACAGCGATCAAACCTACGCCCCACCACCATCAGAAACAAAAATACTGCTAGATGCACACGACTATGAATTAGTCTCATTCCGCCTCAGGTATCCCACACGAAATCTGGTTAAATGATGACCCGGGGATCACTCCTAACAAATATGCAATCTATTGCCACCGAGCCATCCTACGATAACTATGCGCTCTGATCGGAGTCTCAGTCTGCCAAGGTCATCGATGGCCGATTTTCACTCTTGGAACATTTCAGATTTTGTCGTGTCCGTCTTGTTCTGCTATGTCGCTTATCGTTGGGTTGCGTCGCGGCGTCTAGCTCCTCTTCCTCCTGGTCCGAAAGGATTGCCAGTGTTGGGGAACTCGTATCAGATCCCAGCACACAAACAGTGGCTAAGATTCGACGAGTGGATAAAGGAATACGGTATGTTGTGTCCCCATCCTCCAGGTCTGTCTCACCGAAACCGCTTCTAAGGCGATCTCGTCTATATCAACATTCGAGGTCAACCAACCTTGATCGTCGGTTCAATTGCAGCAGCCAACGACCTACTCGGCGACCGTGGTAAGCCTCTGCGACAACCATCCTTCCACGCCAGGAGAATCGACAAGCGATGTAGGTAACATCTATTCCGATCGTCCTGTCTCCGTCATGGCGGGTGAAATGTACGCCTTCCACTCTCGTGCCCCATCAAGCAAGCCTAATTTCCATCAGCGTGGGCTGGGATCGTGGACTAGGTTATGCCCCCGGCCCACACAATCCTCGCTTCAGAGAATTTCGGAAGCTTTTTGCTCAATACATAGGTCCCAAAGCATGCAATGATCCGCGAATTCTGGACCTGCAAGAGAAGGAATCCAGACGGCTTGCCTGCAGGTTGTTGGATACACCGGGGAGATTCATGAAGCATTTCAGAAGGCGAGACCTCAGTTTCAGACCCACGGGGAATTCCGTAAATATTAAAAACACGTCTAGGACTGCAGGTTCTACTATATTGCTATTGGCCTACGGCTATCAAGTCACGACAGATGACGACTTAATGGTGAGAGTAGCGGAGCAGGCCATGGAGGGATTCGCATTAGCATCCGAACCTAATGCATTCATGGTGGATAACTTCCCATTTTGTAAACTGGTTTTCCCCTCTATGTTATCCGGAGAACTGACCGATGGTCAGTAAAACATGTGCCTGAGTGGTTGCCAGGAGGCGGATTCAAGAAAATAGCAAGAAAAATGTTCGAAGGCCGGGAAAAACTCTACGAGGTCCCGTTTCATTTCGTCAGGGAACAGATGGAAAGTCAAGTTGTCCGCAGCCGCTTTCTACTTCTGACTCTTGTTGCTGACAGGACAGGGGCAAAGCTTTGAGATCATTTATCTCCGTGTCTCTCGAAACGAGATGGGAGCCAGAAAGGGAGGAACTTATCAAAGCTGCTGCAGCCTCTCTATACTCGGGTGAGTCCTCCTCTCGTGCTGAGGTTTATGGGTGCGTTGACGGTCAATAGGTGGGATTGACACTGTATGACTCTCAACTAATGTCAACGCCTCCGTGGTTGATGTGAGGCATTCTAGACCCCTTCCTCCCTCTCTGCGTTCGTACTAGCGATGGCTCTGTACCCTCGTGTGCAAGCACGAGCACAGGCTGAACTCAGCAAGGTGCTTGGCTCGAGCTTCGAACGACTGCCTTGTTTCGCCGACCGGCCAAAAATACCATATGTCAACGCGATGGTCAAAGAAATCTTGAGATGGAATCCTGCAGTTCCACTCGGTTCGCAGATCTTGCATTGCATTGTCCCCAAACGGGGCCCTGAGATGAAACATACACAGGGCTTGCCCATCGTCTAACAAGCGACGACAGCTACAGAGGGTATATTCTACCCAAAGGGCTCGTTGTCTGGGCTAATATCTGGTCAGCCCGTCCGTTAACTGATTCCGCGGAACGAGATCCCTGATGGTTGTGTCTACAAAAGGACAATGATGAGAGACCCTGATCTTTACCCTTCCCCAGATACATTTGACCCTGAAAGGTTCCTTGATGACGAAGGAAACCTCAAGAATTCCGGTGCTGACAGCGTTCCTTTTGGGTTTGGAAGAAGGTCCACACACCCTCCACGTTCTCAACAATAAACCTGTCCATTTTCTCGCTGACACCCATGAAACTTTCTTTTCTTAACGTTTATTGTGTGCAGGATTTGTCCGGGCCTCTACTTCGCCGAGAACTCCATTTGGATCGCTATCGCTACAATCCTCTATTGTTTTGAGATCAAGAAAGCGAGGGACGAGAATGATGTGGAGATCGAACCCGTAATTGATTTCGACGGTTTCATTAGGTCCGTGCAGGAGTGACTCCATACCGGACTTGCAGACTCATCCGATCCCCGTGCGCAGCCACCCGAAGCCGTTCAAATGCGTCATAGAGCCGAGGTCGGAGGCGGTCAAAGCATTGTTGTACGAGCTGGTTCACGACGAATGAGTCGGGATCGAAAGCCGGCCAATTCACTCGGAGAATTCTTTGGAACAGATCTTTTGTCATTATTGAGATAGAGTGACGAAACTATAAAAACAACGAGTGTGAATACATGTTCGGGCGATTATTATCTAGCTGGTATGAAGATCAAAAAGTGTTTGAGAAGGCAGCAGGCAATGTCGGTCAAGATCATCCAATCAAAGGAGATAAAAATGCGCCGTTCGGAGGGGTTGTAACCCACGAAGTAGGCGACGGTAGAGTGGAAGAAGAATATACAGGAATGGGTCGAAGGGATAAATATATGCAAACCCCAGGGGGATTAGTGAACGGAGATGATGATGATAGAGATACAGTAGGCGTGAAGGAAGTGGCAAACCATGAGTGAAATGAAAGGCCATTATTGAGTCGACGCATAAGGAGTAAACTGAGGAGTTTCACTGCTTCATGAAGATCTCGACAGGGATAGGCTTCCTCCTCAATCCAGGAGAAGGGCTGCTCTCGACGCTCTCCGAGCTGTTCCTAGAGCTCCTGCTATCCCGCCTTCCGACCTGAGCGACGTCAGATTCGTAGCTATGACGAACGATGATATCTGCTCCAGCGAACTTTCGACGCTTCTCCTTCTTTGCGGGCTTGAGGGGCGAAGGAAGAGTAGGAGTGGAAGGCACGGCCTTCTCCTTGTTGGGACCCTTCTTGAATGAAAATTTGGACATCCAGGAAGAGGGCTGAGATTGGTCATTATACACAGATCCGAGAGTGGAAGTAGACCACTTGGAACGTAACCGCCTGGTAGCGGAAGATGAAGATGAAATTGACGAAACGCTGCGGCGTAATGGGGATCGAGGGAGGTTGTGGTGATGTGAGTCGTCGGAGAACGCGAAGCTGGAAGGGGTGACTGGCAGGTCATCCACGCTGAACCCGATGGAAGCGCTAGGCGAATTTTGGTATGCATTGAGTATGGAGTTGAAAGGTGAGTCGGGGCAAGCCCCTGCCAACTCATCTTCGAGAAGGTCGAAGTCGTTCATATCCATCTGCATCAATTCATCCACGTCGCAAGGGATGGAAGAGCGAGGAGGAGGTCGACTTGAGATCGGTGTAGGCAGGATAGTGGTGGTAGAGGGGGAGGGAGATGAGACAGCAAAAACATTAGCGAGAGGAGATGCGGAGCAGATCCGAATCGGAGGAGGGGGTGGAGGACGCGATGGGATGACGAATGAACGGGTCTTCTTTTGGCAGAAGTGGAAGGTTGGGTCGAGCTGAGCGCTGGGACCAAGGACCGGGGGAGCGACCCCCTTGAATGAACCAGACACCCGAAGGGATGGTAAGAATGACTCTGGCCGGGAAGACAAGTTCTCTTCGGAAGTGCAACGAGGGGACGAGAGGGTCACGAAGTCCCGCATTTCCTGCGTGAGCCATTCAGCATCCTCTCCATCCTCTTCTGGCAGTTCCTCCACCGTAGCGATTTTAGGGCACGGAGGTAGTAAGTCTGGTGTAGACTTGGAGAACAAAACAGACAGCCTCTTCGAATTTGGAGCGGTGACGGAGAGGGATGGAGGGATGTGTTCATCGTCGGAGGTACTTGGGGTGAGTGGTGGTTGGCTGATGGTGTCGTCGCTGGAGGACGAAGAGACAGCGCTTGAGATGGATGGAGCAGGTGAGTGAGTTCGTTTGCGGAAGCGCATGGGCACGACTCTGGTAGCCGGGGTGCGTGTTAACGAGACCGTAGACTCCTTCTCAAGAGGAGGGGAGGGAAAGTCGAAAGACCTCCCTGCGATGCACAACTTGATGTCTCCTGACACGGAACGTTGAGGTGGTTGAGGGGCACGGCGCGGTGGGGATGAGAAGAGAGATTCGTCGAACGAAACGTCCGAACAGAAGACCTTGCTTCTTCGTTCGCATGGTTCTTCTTCTTCTGGAAGGGATGGTAGGACCTTCGAATTGCAACGGGTGGTAGTCTGAGAGTTGTTCCTCTCAGGTCGATGGAGACCGTCTGGGAGTAACAGGTGAGCTGGAGATGACCATGCACGGGACCCAGAAGAGACTTACTCATGGTGCAAAGTGGGTATACGAAAGTAAGAGACGATTCGAGAGAGAAGAACTAGGAAGGACAAGGAAACAAAATGACCACCCGCCATTGCTTTTCATACTCTCGGACAATGGTGATCGACCAGGGCGAGGACCCATTGTGCGTGTGTCACGTGATCAAATCTTTGTTCGAAAAAGGAAATTACCTATTGTCCACCACTTTGTCGGACAATGGCCACTGCACAGTATGAGAACCGATTGTATAGAATTTGAGCAAAACTTTGAATGTTGGAATTGCATCACTTGGCCAAACAATTTGCCTCCGATGCAAAGACCTTTCATCATAGGGCGGAGCATCTCCGAACTCGGTTGGATTTAGAACGCCTCTTCGCCTGGACCAGCACCCCTCGAAATGTATTTTCTTGTCCTAATCTCTATATTCACAGTGTTGTTTGTTTAATGTCGTTTCGCATCTTCAACCCCCGGACGAGTCTCCGGATTTGGCCGATCTGAGTGGATGAGTGATCGTGGGAAACGCGGACCATTGTCAGCCACGATCGCGGATGAATGGCAAGAACTTTGTAAACAGTAAAGGTCAGCCTCCGCCCCTAGCCTCAAAATGGTTTCCTCTCTCAAACGCAAGATCCGCTCTGGACTCAATCATGCGACAAAGTCCCCCAAAAAGGCGAAGACCATCTTTGGATCCTTTGCGACCGTTGACGCTCTGCCTTGGAAAACTCTCTCGCATACGGGCAGCTTCGAAAATGCAGATGATGGCATACCCGAATTGGAAGAGGTCGATAATATACAGGTCGTTTACGAAGAGACACCGGAAGGGAAGGTTGCCATATTCAGGGTGCGTTGTCCTTGGTATGGGCCTAGCGTTCACCCTAAGCGATGTCCAGATATTAGATGCACCTCAGATACCCGCGTCCTCTCGTCTGTCAGAAGACGACAAGACCGCGGACGTATCTGACATTCCCGATATATCTGATGAGGACATAGAGGAATGCACTCCTCTGAATCACCCTACGCGTGGGCTGCTGCCTGAATGGGATATTTTCGAACTTCATGATCAACTTTTACGAGCCCTACACCACCGATCCTTCGAGAAACCTACGCCTATTCAATCGAAAGCTCTACCTCCTGCCTTGCGAGGGAAAGACGTTGTGGGTGTTGCCGAAACAGTGCGTATCCTCCCCTACCTACTTCCCTCAAACACCTAAACTGGTACAGGGATCGGGAAAAACTCTGGCGTATGGATTACCGATCCTACACAAACTCCTCTCACGGAGGAAGTACCCAGTGTCGAAGACCCGTAGACCGGTGTGCGCATTAATCCTAGCCCCCACTCGAGAACTTGCACTCCAGATATCATCGCATTTGAACGCCTGCTTGAACGACGTTCACGCGCCAGAGGAACGGCTCGCCTCAGACGATCTGAAAGCACCGAAGCCACCTCCTCCCGTGAGCGTCGCAGCCATCGTTGGAGGAATGTCGCCCCATAAACAGAAACGGATCTTGTCTCGCGGAGTGGACGTATTGGTTGCCACGCCTGGTCGACTCTGGGATATTATGCAGGAAGTATGTGGTGTTCAACCTTTTGTGAACATCTTCTGATTTGATGATAGGAAGGCGGGTTGGCGAACGATATAAAATCTCTCGATTTCCTCGTTCTGGACGAAGCAGACAGGATGATCGAGACTGGACACTTCGCCGAGCTTGACAATATCCTACGCCTCACACTACGGCAATACCAGTCGGTATTTCGGCTTCGTATTTTAATTGTCCTAAATGACAGCGTTGTAGCGAGGACCAACACGACCCTGCATTGGAGAGCGATCCAGCGGAAGATTTTGTCAAGGATACTCTGCAAACCTTTGTCTTCTCTGCCACCCTCAGCAAGGACCTTCAGCGGAACCTCAAGAAGCGCGCAAAACCCCGTAAGAGCGGGAAATTTTCAAAGCCGCTGACAACCTTGGGTGAGTTCGGTCACAACGACACGCGTTCGATAGCTAAAGTTTGACAGAGGATCTCTTGGAGCGCCTCGACTTCCGAGACCCGGAACCAGAGGTAATAGACCTCAGTCCTGAGGGTGGTGTTGTGTCTTCATTACAAGAAAGTCAGATAGAATGCCTTTCCGCGGATAAAGTGAGCCGCCCATATCTCCCAATTCAACAGCGCTTACAACCCACACTACAGGACACATACTTGTACTACTTTCTCTTACGATATCCTGGACGGTCTCTGGTTTTCCTTTCGTCCATTGATGGTATCCGACGACTAGCACCGCTTCTTGAGCTCCTGGAACTCAAAACATATCCTCTACATTCGCAACTAGAGCAAAAGCAGCGGTTGAAAAACCTCGAGCGTTTTAAATCCACGCCGAATTCGGTCCTGCTGGCGACAGACATAGCGGCAAGGGGTCTCGATATTCCATCCGTCGACCACGTTATACATTACCAGATACCGAGGTCTGCCGACACATACGTACATAGGAATGGAAGGACAGCGCGTGCGATGAGGCAAGGATTTAGTTTAATCATGTGTGCACCGGACGAACGCAAGGTATTAAGAGCCCTCCTAACCAGTCTTGGTCGCGGTGCGTTACGAAAACCCCGTCCATACAACCTGGAACTGACCCCAAGACCCGTGTATAGAGGAAGGCGACATACCACAGATGAACATTGAGTTGTACATGCTCGACAAACTAAAAGCCCGCGTCCAACTTGCGAAGCAGATAGATGTCGCCCAACACAAGGCCAATAAACAGAAGCACGAGAAGAATTGGTTCAAGGAAACCGCCGACGCAATGGAGATCGAACTCGATTCAGATTTTGCCGACAGGTGTGCACGCCTGTTGTCTTGCCTATCACCTAGTATTTGAACTGCCGAGCGCACAGTGATGCGGAAGCCAGGCCGGATGGGCTGACGAAACGTCAGCAAAAAGCCGCCAACGCAAAGATTAAGGATCAGAGATTGCAACTGAAGCAGCTTTTAGTACAGCCGTTACTTGCGCAAGGGATTTCAAAGCGGTACATTACCTCTGGGAATAACCCTATCGTACATGAGTTGCTGGCTGGTCAAAGTGAGTCAACCGTCTTGTCGTAACGGCGACCAACCTGTGCTTAATGAGAACATTCGTCGCCGTGGTCAGGTCACGAAACTATGCTCGGTGTCAAGAAAACATCTGCTGGAGCCGACCTGTTGAAGAAGGTCAAGAGGCGCAGCAAGAAAGAATATGAGGAGTGGAACGGGTTCGGCTCAACTTCGTAAATTACAGAATCACGACATTGAGCGACTGTCCGTAAGGCAGTAAAGTGTACACACACATATCCATGTGCTTATGAGGGAACTGTCAGGACCACGTCTGCCGTGTCAGGTCTTCGAACCGCATCTGAAATCGCGGCGCTACAGCCATTTCGCTCGAAACTCCAAATTATGGGGGTCAGGAAGGACTGCAACTTCGCCCACTTCAACCCCACCATGTGTGCTGGTGTGACCTCGACGCTTAATTCCCTAGTTTTATTGGTGTACACGATGTGGAAGTTCTCAGATATTGAGCAGTAAACCTCGGCTAATGGCACCCTTCTGGGGCGGATAGTATATTTGTGTTCTTACTGACAGCCACTCGTTACCCCTCTTCCATCTAATACACGACCACACATAAGATAAGGTGAATTACAGGGTGTTATGGTTACAGGGTATACAGGTATGCAAATAAGATAATAGTGAGAAGAAAGACATAAGTCCGAGAAGAGCAGGAAAACGACGGCGAAAGATAAACAATTCAACAACATAAAATGTGCATGCACTGATAAAAGCCTAATAGAAGTCTGACTCGAATGGAAGGACAAGAGAAACGCATGTGGGGTGCATGATGCTGCTGCTTAAGCCGCATGGGGGAACAACGTGACTTTCCTCGTGGCCTTTACCTGAGGGCCGAGCTTTCCGAAGTATCGTTCCGAATCAAATGACCAATGTAGGCTGCCCACGATCCAATCAGCGAGGCCATCAGCGTAGATCCCGACCTGTTCGTCTATCTCCGGGCCCCAACTTGGGAGACATTCTCGTTCGGCAATGAATCGATCGATCGCACTCCTGCACATGTCACCGACGTAGTCCACAGAGGACTGAAGGTCCAGACCGCGATGCTTCATTAAGATTACGATCATGTTGTGCGTGTCACCCTTGGCCTGTTCGCGATTATAGGAGAAGATGTCCTGTCATTTAGTTTGTTATGAGCGCTGGTGGGAGTCGCGATCATCTGGCGGGCGGACTTACGTTGGACCACGTTACGAGGTCGTTAGCAGCTTCTCCAAGAGCCTCCACAACGGGGTGCCCCATGACTTCGCCTGGGATATCGAGGCCATTCGCGTACTCGATAAGAGCCCAGCATGGTTTGCATCCGCTCGTATCTCGGCGGACTGCGATGTAGGAATCGAGTTCAGGGATAACCCCATCCCTTCGATCCTTCGCCTGTATTGTGATAGCTTGGAAGAAAAGATCCATCGTGGACATAAAGCGTTGCTGGGCACCGGGGCTGCCGTCCTTTATTAAACGTTTCCAGTAGCTATGTAAGATTGCAGTCAGTTTGCTGTCCAAGGCGAGAGAAGAGGGACGAAGGACTCACTCTCGGGTAAGAATGGAAACGCGGGTGCTGCTCTCGTAGGTATTGGGACAGTACAGGGTATTCATGACATCGTCTGCAACCCTGCGAGTACCTAGATGGGTCATATCGTCGGAAAGGTCGTCCAGGTGGAATAGATAGTTCATAAAGTCGCAACAGACCCTGAGTTGACCGAATTCTGCATATGGGTAGCACATGGACGTAAGCTCTGAGAAAAGCGGGTCAGCAAGTGACAGTGGTAGGAGACAGAGAGTCGAGCACCCCACCTCCTGCTTTGAGCCCTCGGAAGGCGTTCTTGCGCTTCTCTCCGAGCTGGCCATGCTCAAAGAGCCACGCCTTAGACTCTTCGACAGCAGTCTCAACCTTAGGATTGCAATGGATGCTGAAGTCACAGTGAGAGACAAGATCTGGAATAATGATAGTATCAGGTGCGGGGGTAGCCTCTTCGGCGACCCCTGTAGTAGGGATAGAAACAGGTCTGGACTCAGGGACCTCGATGGTGACCAGTTTTTCAGCCTGTGGGGGCGTACAAGTAGACGTCCCAAGCCGATAAAGGATTCGAGAGATTCGATTCTTGAATCGTCTGGCCATCGCCCGTACCCCGAATGGCCTAGGGGAGGGGGTTTTCTCAGCCGCCATCCCAGACGGGGCAGTGAAGAGCCAAGAACTGGTGAAAATATGCTGTGGTAGGCGGATAGCGATCCCTAGACCTGGATAGATATAGCTGGTCGGTCATGAAAGCCATAAGGACGCAACCTGCGCACTTCATGGCGGCGTCGCCGGTCTGCCCACCTCCTGGTGTTTCATCGGATAGAATAAAGCGGCCAGGAGCGTCGGAGAACGTGGCGAACAAGGAGTCACGGTTACTGTATCGGCCGCAATTCAGTCCTGGAGATGAAACTATGTGTGGGTTATACAACCTGAGATGAGGTGAGCTGCGTGTGTGGTGCACAAGCAGGCACGCACTTTCCGCGTTTGGGCACAAACTCGGCATTACAACGCGTCAAGATGGTGAACATTGAAATGTGGAGGAATTAACAAAGTAACTTGTTCCAAAGGAAGATACGTTTGGCTCGTGGGAAATGTGACATGAAGAGTCTATTGACCTCGACTAAACCGTCAACGTTTCGCGCTGATCATTGTAGATCATACCCTGTTTAAATTGGTGCCCACCGGGCCTTATCGGGAAGGGGCGATGTCTGACACAAGGAGTGTTTGCAGAACGACGAGAAGAATGTGTATTTACAACGTGAACATTCGAGCAACGGGATCAAGAATGGGTATTATATATACAATCCCTGCATAAATGTAAATGAGGATTGCCGAAGAGCAAATATGAGAAATGTAGTAGCCTATGCAAAAGTATGCAGTAGGTTGTACCAAGGATCACTTAAGAGGTACAAGAATCGGAGCTGAGGATGGAAACAAATCCGTGCATGTAAATCAGAAATCGATCCTGTGGTTGAATTCGTGACAACGAAGTTGTTAAATTGGCCCGTGGAAAGAACGTAAGATGATGGGCGGGTTGATTTGGGGGCCGATGGGATAGAGGCGTGGTTCGAGATGGCGGGTTCACAAAGGGTGAATTTGAGATTAGACGACCGCCAGCAAGTCTTCAAACGTGGGAGTAGCAAGTCGTTTGCGTTTAAGTTCTGGAGATCCCCGGATCGGGGATGAAAACGTGAAGGAAGCGTAGATTCGCTTTCTCTCTGGGGTAGACAATGTTGGAGGAGGGAGAGAAGTCCCGCGGGTCGACCGACGGACAGGGGTGGAAGGGGTGACAGTAGCGATTGCATCTGCAGGAGAGCGGACGTAATCTCGGAGTTCTGGTTCGACGGAACCAGTCTGTGAAGTGGCAATGAGGTGAGGATCACCTTAGGTAAATTGTCAAGAAAATCCAAAATACCCTCTTGGAGGTGGCCACAATCTTGCTGTCCTTGGGAACGGAGGAGGAGATTTGCGTGAAGGCGTCTGATACATTAGCCAATGGGGTGACGGTCAAATCGTAGCAGCGGGAGTCGACATCGGATTGTGACAATCTGCGAGCGAGACGTTGGTCTTTCTCTTCAGCAATGCTTGCCAATTCCGGAGAACGTCTCCCGCGAGTAGCAGGTTTCAACCTACGGGTCCTTGGGCGTGATTGTTCGATCTCTCCGTCGGAGGAGGAAGTCACTTTGCGTTTCTTGGATGGCACAAGTGATGGCGCTTTTTTGGAATCCTTCGTGTCGGGTGGATTGTGGAGTTTGGTGGCAAGGACAGAAGATTTCCGTTTCAGCCCAACAGTGCTGGAAGAGCGAAGGCGACCCCCGGTCAACGGATGAAGGTTCTCCTTCTCGGTCGCGGAGAGCGAAGAAGGACCAGCTTCCTCTTCCGGAGCCTTGGTCGGTGCTGGCTTAGGTGCTGGCTGGGGCTTTACAGTGGAGACATCGTCAATAAAAACTGTGAATTTACGCGAGGCCATCGAAAAAGGATTAGCGGTGTGAGCGAGCGTGTAACTGTGGAATGCCTATGAACAGAGCTTGTGGTCAGTATTATAAGCGAACAACGGTTCAAACGTTCAGCTCAGACACGCGAGACCCTGTCCGATTCGGGATTTACCGACCCGCGTCTGCTCACGTGATACGACGCCTGTACTTCCCACGGGTCAAAGGTTGATGAGAGGTAAAGGGCTCTCTTTCATTTTGTATTCACCGCTGCGCAGTCGAGAGCGTTGCAGAAAGGTGTTGTGTTTTTTGCCTGGGTTTTCAATCGATTTTATTTTTTGGCATTTTTTGTGATTGGTTCATCACTGGCATCATCGGCTGTGAATCCGGCAAGTCCCGAAGACCACTTCACCCCCTCCCCCCTCCTCACCTCGTCTGTTGAACAAAAAGTCTCCCCAATGACACCGTTCGATAGGTCAAAAAAACCTTACTCTGTACACTATGCGCTCAATACTCATAGTGGCAGCTTCAACTGATTAACTCTTCAGCGGCCTGCATCGCGACCCGTAGATGGCGCGTGGCAGCATGACCTGCATGAAAAAGCCGCGCCTGCACCTCACAAGCCCCTAGCTCCAAACCAGGTCCAAGATGAAAACAACCGTATTATGGTCACAAACCTTCATTACGAACTGACACCGAAGGATTTGATGGTTTGCGGCGGTCTCTTCTTTACTGAATGCTGCTCACTCTCTGTCTAGTCTGTGTTTGGTAACGTCGGCACGCTTGTACGCGAGCCTCTGATCAGGGTACGAAGCCATCCGAATGAACAAGTCCCATGAAAGACCCTGCCGACCTCGATTCGCATTTCGTTCCCCTTTAAAGTACGACCGTAGTGGACGCTCCTCCGGAGTCGCGTTCATCACGTATGAGACCCCAGAAGAAGCTTCTAAGGCGATTGCTCGCTTCAACGGCGCAACTGCAAATGGTTCGTATGCTACCTCACTCGGACTCTTGCTACCGTCTAACGCTCGACAGGTCAAATGATGACGGTAGAATATGCTCCAATCCCCACAAAGCCCAAGCGTCGTACCGTGAGCGCACCAACATCACTGATTGACAGAATTTCAAAGCCTCCCTTGTTGGAGAGGCTCGGAGAGTCGAAGAAAATCCCCGAACCAACCGCCCCGTGAGTAAACACAGCCGTGAGGTTCATAAATTTGTCCCCTTAGACTCCTTTTCAGGCGTAAACCGCAAGGTGGAGGACCAGTCCGCACCAAAGGCACGAGGCCACCCCGCCCAGGCCGCAAAAAAGCCAAGACGGCGGAAGAATTAGACAAAGAATTGGATTCGTTTATGGACGATTCAAAGCCGAAATCTGCCGGAAAGGGGCGCGAAGTCACCGTTACCATGTCATCATCTCAGACAGGAGCCGACGGCGATGTTGAAATGGCAACTTGAACTCTTTTCGCAGTGTGGAGAGTGCACTGTTTTTACGTTTTATAAATCTGCTGTCCTATTGTAATCTATTGCAGACACCACCTACAACCTTGATGTTTCCTCTTTCTTACCATCATGTCCTGAATCGATCGTGTGCTCCAGCTGCCCTTCGTTTTCGTGTATTTCATGCGAACGCGCCGAGGTTGTCACTCCCTATTCCTCCTGCCCTATCCAGCCTGGAAACAAAGGCAGACACGGCCGGTGCGCGTGAATGGTTACACGCGTTCACGAATACGACCGTCCCCCGGAACCTGGTGGACTTGAGCTTTGCTCGAAGTTCTGGACCCGGCGGCCAGGTGCGTGTACCCCCTGATACATTGTAATATCACAGGCGTTGACCTTTGATGCTCCACAGAACGTCAACAAGGTCAATACGAAAGCGACAGTGCGGTGTCAAATTGACGCGAAATGGATCCCTCCATGGGCTCGCGCGGAGCTGCGCAAGTCTGTGAGCAGTTTTTTTTTCCCCATCGGACTGTGTCCAGCTTGAGACATCTGAGATGTGTATCTAGCCGTACTTCGTTGCGTCAACTAATTCACTCCTCGTCACATCGACTGCCCATCGATCACAAGCTCAGAACGTGGAAGAGAGCCTGCGCAAGGTTTGTGCACTCTTCTACCCAACGTCACCCGAGGTCCTCATGCTGCGGTATAGTTACACCAGTGTGTGCTCTCAGCTTCATCAGTCGCCATAAAGAACGAACCTTCCGCGGCGCAGGTGAAGAAAGTCCAGGATCTCCAACGGGCGGAGAAGGCGAGGCGCAGGGTAGAGAAAGACAAGCGGAGCCAACTCAAGAAATCGCGGAAAGTTGGGTCAGGCGGGAGGGCATGGGATTGACCATGGTTGGGATGTTGAAATTTGAAAGGTTACCAGCATCAATGTCGAATCCGATTCACTCTGCACAGTTTATCTTCCCACAAACCTCGTAATCCGTTATGGTGAGACAAAAACATTGTATTGCGCATGGTCAGAATGGGGAGTGAGGGCAAGAGATGCTGAGACACTGGAAGATACAAACAGGGAAACGAAGCACTGCATATATCCAGGGCCGAGGAAATCAGTATACATCACGAACGAGAAAGAACGAACGGTACACACCAAAATCACACATACATCAGTACAGGACCTTGAGACTGATCCGGCTTCCAAGCACCAGAGATGAGATTAGTCTTGTGGGTCCTCCCGCACCCGGACACAGGACAAGGCCACTCATGCACCCGTTCAACCTTAGGCTCCTGGGCTTCCTGGGCCTTCTGCTTCTGTTTGCCCTTGGGTCGGGAAGCGGAGGCAGATACAACCCTACCCGATCGTAGCCGCCGCAAGGTGCTACCAAACAAGGACCCTCCACTCTCAGGTGGCACAGGATCCTGCCGCTCCGGTTCCTCGGCCACCTTTTCCTTCCCCTTCACAGTACTTTCCGTCGGGGGTTTAGCGTCATCGCCTTCTTGAGCATCATCTGGTCTCATCAATTCCCTCACACATTTCCCGTCAAGGATATGACCGCATCGGAGACCCCAGAGTCGTTTATCGTCCGGAACGCTCCCCATTACCAAAGGATCCAAGCACCTAGCGCAAACCAGGACTGTGTCCACTGCGGGTGAAGATAGACCAGAACTTGCGCCGGCTGCGGTCAAATCCTCGACGTCACCAGATGGTGCTAGATCATGCGTAAACCCTTGAGCAACCTTTGGTGGATGAGTAAATGTGCGCTTGTACTCCGGTGCATTCTTTGGTACGGATGGCGTCGATTCGGAGAACCGCCCGAGTCGGTTGTAAGCGGCAAAAAGTGGTGGGAAGAAATCAGGAAGGATGCTCGCATCGGGCCCGTCGTCGAAGAGATGGTCTTGATTCTCCTCGGAAAACCCAGAAATTGAACTAAAAATCGGGTTGGAGAATAAGCGCATGGCCCGAGAGCTGCGTCGCGAGTGGCGGTGTGGATGGTGACTGGCCTGGTGCTCGTTGGTGGCTATGAGGGCACCACCAAAACCCATGACGGGAACATGATGTGAGGGCGCAGATGGTTCGGGTGCATCTTCGTTTGTTGGCGTGTGGTGCCTCGACCGACCAAGGAGCCTTTCTTCGAATGCGAACGGCTGGGGGTTGGCAAGGACGATGCCAGATGGGGGCGTGGGAATCTGGTGTGGAGAATGGCGGAATGTGTGTCGATGCCGTCTAAAACGAGAGGGTAGTGGTGGTACAGGTGGGATGGGAGATGGTCTTGAGCGTTGTCGCAGAGGAGGTGACCTATAAGGGGAAAGATCTAGACAAGAATACCAAATCAAAGGTGGGACCTAAAATCGGATGGAAAAATACGCACTTGAGGGACCGGCAATGCTTTCTGGGAGACTGTCCACATCAATAACGTCGGTTGACCGTGAACGAGGGTGTCGCGTCGACGATGAAACGAACTGGATTTCGTCGTCCTCGAAGAGGTCGACATCTATGACGTCTGCACGGTGGACACGTGTTTCGGTGGCCGGTGTTGGCAGAACCGTCGCAGACATTGTGAGGGCCACGATGAATGAGGGAGGAGATGGTCGTGGTTGTGACCTGAGTTGAAAGAGAAAGTCGACCCTGGCTCGGGAGGGTGGACTGGGGGTGGTCGAGCGCTGCTTAGTCAGCGGTCGGGTGAGTGACTGGTTTACTCCCGCCTGCTTCCCGCCCGTTGCATGTCCGACTGGATATCACTTACTAAGTGTTTACATACAACTCATGCTTAGGCATGGAATACTACATCCCATACTCTTACACAAGCATCTGCACCGGTACTCGCAAGTTTGCCTTTCTTTCCGTCTTCCTCCAACCAAAACACAGCGTTGACCCCTCCCAGACCAGCATTCTTGATTGCAATCTTCTTCATCGGTTTCTCCACGCTCCAGACATACACGTCGGTATCGAGCGATCCGGTGGCGCAGTGTCTGCTGTCGGAAGTCCATTGGATTGAATTGACTCTTGCAGAATGGAACGCCCATCTTGAGGTAATCAGCTGTGAAAAGTTGAGTACAGTCAGTGGCCGCCTTCCCAGCCCTGTGCGGTGCGTCTTACGTTTTTCGCCTTCACGTCAAACAGGAACAACTTTCCGCTCGACTGGGTGGGGTCAACCTCTTATAAAATGAAAGCAATTCACACAACTTACATCTCCGGAGACCACCGTTACCCCGTCAGGCGAGAACCGGATCGCACTTATTGGACCCTTGTTGCCTTCCAACAGCCCGGCTTCCTTCAGTGACTTGCCGTCCCAGTCGTATAGCCTGACTTTTGCATCCTTCATGCCACTGTTATTAATGGACGCATGAATAGTAGAAATAACTGACCTCTCCTCCAACGGCCACCAGAGAACCATGGACGTCGATTGTGCTTGGACCGAAGGAAGTTGGGAGTTCCAAGATCTTTTGATTATCCCGAACCACTTCCAGCCCATTGATTTCGGCCAAAAAAACTGATCCATCTCCTCCAACTGCAATGGATTTCGGTTGGGATTTTGTTGAGAGCGAAGCTGGACTAGAATAAAGTGAGACCACGGAACGGGTCACTATACTGTACCACTAACGTGAAAGTTGGGCCATCTATCTCCCTCAAGCGATCGTCGAATCCCGCAGAGAAAACCTTCCCATCCTTTCCAGAGGAGAGAGATGTCACAAGACTCAAGTGGCCATCACCGACAACGTGAGATGCTTCACCAGTAGCAGAGAATGAAAGCACTCTTCCGTTGGCGGTGCCAGTCAAGAAAGTTCCAGACCCAATCGAGAGGGCAGCGGTTACCGCTTTTTGAGGAGCCTGGAGACGCAGCGTTATTGCGGAAGCATGAAACTCAGGGAATGTATCCGACCTGGAGAATCCGGGATGGTTTGTCTGATACTCGTTTGTCGAAGATGTTGAGATCACTGGACATCGACAAGGAAACGACTTCATCGCCCTCTGTCCATGTACCTCCAACCTGTTGATTATCAACACCTGGACCAAGCGACCACGATGTCACCGGCTTGCTCGCTTCCACGTCCCCTGGGTTTACCATCTAAGAAACAAACTTCCCAATCGCTAATATCAATCTACTCACAGAGTTTGACAGTAGAGTCTGCAGAGACAGCCATTAAGGTCTTGCTGTCGGGGCTCCACCCGCAGGCTGTCTAATAATCAATGCTGATCAATATCATATCTCAGAGGCTGGTATTGCGGGTACCCACAATCGAGCCCGTATGACTATCGTTGGTGATCTCCGCAGTAGTCTCTCCAGCTGTACCGTTGTAGATGAAGATTTTGGCATCGGAGCCAACACTAGCGAGGTGGTCCCCAGAGGGTGAAAACCTCACGTCCTGCACAAACTTTGTGTGTGTTCTGATGGTCTAAAGGAGTCGATTATGAGAGTCTAGTCCTGCAAGCTTAATATTTGTATAGGACTCACTGAAGCATACTTGAATGGTACACCTGAATCCTTTTAATCTCAAATCTAACCTAGGGTTGGAGGGAAATTTATCCTTACCGTGGTGAAAGGCAATTGTAACATCATCCGAAGCGGTTGCAACCCTGAACGGACGTTGACGGCGAATTGAAACTGCATTAACGGTCTTTGAGTGTCCAATAATATCTCCAGTAGAAGAGCCGGTGTCGAACATGAACGCATGGCCAAACCTAGCTCAGACCCCACATCAGTAGACCTCACGGTGAACCTCGTTAGACGACTGACTTGTCACGACCTTCACCGACGGCGATAATTCTCTTGCTCTCTCCATCCCAGTCAAGATCGTTACTAAAACCAAGGATCGTCAGCCACCTCGTTCTCGCAAGAAACGCGAATTCAATCTACGTACATTTTCCCAGCAAGTACCTTGTATTCTCCCTTTAAGACCTTATCTTCTCCAACTGTGTCCCATACTTTCACTGGCTCAAACGAGGTCAGCACGTCCAGGGCAAGCCCCTAATAGACAGGGTGCAAGACTAACCGGTGCCGGAGACGTCGCCGGAGGCGCAGTAAAATCCTGTAGGGGAGATCCTGGCGACAGTGGTGTTGTGTACATGCCCGGTGTACACATATGATGCCCCAGGATCCTAAATCCGATGGTTTGAATCAATTTACAGATGAGCAAATGTCGTGCTACCTTTAGGTCACGAATCTACAAGAGTCAAGTCAATCAGACTGGATCATAATCAGGGGCTTCAACTTACGATGATTGTCTTTCCATTAGCATACACGATCTTATCTTTGCTGCTGCTCAACTTGGTTGACTCTCCCCGGACGGTATTTGTGTTCGCAGGGTAGACCGCAGATTTTGTGAACGACATGACTTCTATCTCCGTTCAGTAGAGAGCTGCCTGGTCCTATAGGTGGACGTGGTACTGGGGTAGAGATACAACCACCGACAGTGTTCCCGAACAGGTTATGCCGCTGTGGCGACAATGATCACACTACTGATCTGGTGATGTCTTCCACCATCGGCGAAATGTTTAAATTCGACTTCGTCCAGAACGGCGAGGACGGGAAAACTCAGACTGCTCAAAATGCGAAAAAAGAGCCAAATGAACCAGCTCTGATGGAAATATCACTTATCGAATTGGTACGTACCCAGCGATTTAGCTTGCTGGTAACTAACGGTGACTCCTTCACAGTTAGACACTTTGCCCTCTCTCATTTCTTACTCCCCTTTACAGATACCTTCATCAGGGAACCATCGAGAACTTTCTCTCTCTCGGCGAGATCTCTTTGACGCGCGATTTCAGCTCATTTCGCAAACGGGCACCGATGAATCAGAAAAACCGGTCGAAGGACTGGAATTCCTTGACGCCCCCTCAGACCTACTCCCTGGCATTTACGAAGGTGGTCTGAAGACGTGGGAGGGTAGTATTGATCTCGTGCAAGTCTTGAGCGGTATCGATCTCAAACTTAGCGGCAAGCACATCTTGGAGGTCGGCTAGAGCCATGCAGTTTGTCCCCGCGCATGAATTAAACAATGCGTGTTAGGTTGGTTGCGGAACTGCCATACCTTCCATTTATCTCCTGCGTCATCTCTTCACCTCCGATGAATCGCCAAACACTGGCGAAACACACCTGTATCTGCAAGATTTCAACCGGTCGGTGCTTGAGCTTATCACGCTTCCTAATATCATACTTGCGTGGTGTAAGTTTTAAAGTTCATCTCGTGGAATCATGACTCACCGACACACAGACATGTCGCCGTCATCAGTTTCTTATCGGGACGCGTTTAAAGCCGGCACAGACGTTGACGAGGATTCGGAACACCCTCCGCTTCCTCCGTCTGACCCTGGGGCACCGGGCGAACTTCCTATCAATCCAGCACTTGTCGCGGCGTTCCTGCAATCCCTCTCTGACAAAAATCTGCACATCCACTTCCTCTGCGGTTCCTGGAGCACATACAACACCGATCGTCGATTCGACATAATCTTGACCTCAGAAACAATGTATCGGTCAGAGAGCATCCCAGATTTGTTGGATCTCCTGTGGAAGACGTATTCCAGCCCACCATCTCTAACTATCGATGCAACGCTTGAAGGAGCCGTGCAGGAAAAACTGTCGTTGGATGACCCAAGATGCTATGTGGCTGGGAAGGTTCTGTATTTTGGGGTTGGAGGGGGATTGCCGGACTTCATTTCCGGGCTGGAAGATCCACGGGGCTCCAAGTACTCGAGGAGGAGCGGGAAGTGCGAGGTACTCAAAGAACATTCGCAGGGGGTGGTCAGAAAGGTATTGCAGGTTTCTTGGTATTAGAACGCGTTACTCGTCTATGCGAGTAGACTCTGCAACAGCATTTCTCTTTCATTGACAAGTGGGTTCCTCTGGGGAAGACCGAAAGCCCACCGTCGCATAACTGAGCGCATCTCCACACAAACTCTCCCGATTCTCGCCAAGACTACGCACGTCACGAGCAAATTAGTATGACAGGTACTGTACAAACTTGCAATCTAATTAGGAGTCAATGGTCAAGACTTGCAATGACCAGATGCGGATGCAAAGAAAATATGAGATGTTAGGAGTCGCTGTGACACCACTGGGTGGAAGATATTCAGCCGTAATTTAGCCCGCCGCCGCCGCCGGATGGACCAGGAGCTTGACGGTTGTCTTTCTGCCTGCCACTTCTTCCAGTTCCAGGAGGTAGAGGCCCAGGAGGCCGGGGGGGTAGATGTGCCGGTCTATTCTGCGTGAGTGCGGAGGTTGGGGGAGGCGGAGGCGGATAAGGGAACCCGGGCGGCGGGGGTCCGTAAGGACCAGGCGGGGGAGGATAGCCTCTGTTGTATGGTTGTCCGGGTGGCTGAGCAGGGAGCATGGGGCCAGGCATAAATCCTGGCGGGGGTCCCGCATAGGGAGGAGGTCCGAGGTAGGGGTTAAACCCATTGACAGGAGGAGGACCTCTGAACTGGCCTCCAGGTGGAGGTCCATGGTGTCCAGGCCGATCGCGCGGGTAGAACCCAGGGGGTCCAGAACTCACTCCATTGGGAGGCATCTGCCCGACGGGGGGACGTTGTCCGGGAAGAGGTTGGATGGCTGCCGCTGGTGGTCGCCGACCACGCTTGTCTAGTTCGTGAGAGGCTTCATATACCGGCAACCTAATTCAAACGAGGGAATGAAGAATGCAGTCAGGTACAAACCGAGTGTCAATGTGGTGTGGGGCGGAAATAAGTCGTCAGCTTTCGATGTAAAATGATCAAGGGTGAGTAGTGAGCGAATCCCCACTTTTTAGGGTCTGCAGGTAGCGGGTCCGTCCAGAAATAGTCGTGGTCCAACGCTTCGGCTGCCGTAATCCTCTCTCTAGGGTTACAGGTCAAGAGTTTATCCAGCAGGTCACATGTCTCCTTGCCCAGACTACAGAGAGCTGTGAAATCACGACCGCGGTCGACGCGCTGAGAACGTACCTCTCGTACATGTGCTTCAATCTCCGGGGATAGGATTCCGAGAACCTCTTCACCCCATCACACCCAGGAAGCGTGTCATAGTCAGGCCACGTGTGTTGGTTGGGGGTACCGCATAACCGCCAGATCTTATCGAGTTGGTCGAGGTCAGAGTTCCCAGGAAGGATGGGCTTCCGGGTAAACATCTCTCCAAGGACACATCTGAGTTGCACATAAGAAGACCCTCGAAGGAAACGGTACAAGTCACACACCCTATGCCCCATATGTCAATCTCTGCGCCGTATTGTCTCGCGCCCAAGAGCAGCTCAGGCGGACGATACCACCTTGTTACGACACAATTCGTATACCTCCGTTTATGGGAACCGGTGTCCGTTGCGACGGATGGGTCGAACGTTCGCGCAAGACCAAAGTCCGCTATCTTCAATGAACCATCGTTGGAGATAAGCAAGTTAGCCGCCTTCATGTCACGGTGTAAAATATGGTTCTTGAGTGGCGTGAGTGTTTGAGAAAAAGCCATCATGTGAATACCATACCCGATGCATGTATTCGGTACCCTCCATAAGTTGACGCATGTAGAGCTTTATGTGACTTGGCGATAACTTGACGCGCTCATTTTCTAAAAGGCCGGCAAGATCATGGTCCATGTACGGAAAGACCATGTGCACAGAGACGGGAGAGTCCTTGCCTAGAACGATTGACCAATGAGTGAGTTGTGAACATGAAAGTGAAGATTACAAGCTGACCTCGAACAACAATCATATCAACGACGTTTATGATACACGAGTGTTTGAGAGCTTTAAGGATTTTGATTTCTCGGAGAGCAGTGACAGGCATCCCTTCCTTCTCGTTGTGCATGAGAATCCTCTTAAGGGCAACAACCTTTCCTGTAGCTTTCTGGATCGCTTTGTGCACCTCACTGGGCAAACGATTAGGGCGGAAAATGCCGCGTCGAAACTGGAGTTCTTACCCAAATGTCCCTTCTCCCAACTTGGTTGTAATGTCATAGTCATGAATCGAGCCACACCCTGGAAACGCGCAGCCGTAAGCCAGCTCCTCTTCCTTACGAGAACGTCGCATGCGCTCCGGACGTTTCGGTGGTGGTTGTGGAGGCTGATCTAGAGTACCTAGATAAGCCTTTGGCACGTCGTTGGTGGCCTGAGCATGGTCAAGCGGTGGAGGGGACCGACTGAGCTTGGGAGTGACCGGCTTCTTCGAAGGAACGGAGAAGGATATCGGTTGACGCTCTGGGGGCAAGGATCTTTCTGGAGGGGGTGGAGGAGGGGGGTCTGAGGGCGGCGGTGGAGGGGAGTGCAGGCCATACGGTGCATCGTGAGGAGGGCGAGGAGGAGTTACAACATAATCCATTCTAGGGGATCTAAGAGAAGGAGGGGAAGGGGACCGCGGTCGGTAATCATATGACGGCCTCCATGAATCACCTTCGAAGCGGTCGTAACGGTGCAGCGGCGCGTCATCCGGGCGGTATCGATCACGAGACTGGTAACGGGAATAATGGTCTCCACCCCTATCCCAGGTCGACCTCCGCATATCATGAGGGGAGAGATTCGGACGTGGGGGTAAACGGTGCTTGGGGGAGGTCGAGCGGGATCTATCCGAAGGTGGAGACCGTGTCCTATCATAGTCTCGGCGAGGAGGGAGATCAGAAGGCCGTTGTGCACGACCTGACTGCCAGTCTCGATCGTACGAAGGTTCGTATGAATCGCCTCTGAACTGACGGCCGCGCCTTTCGCCAGGGTGAGGATGGGAAGGTCGATAATGGGTTGAATCGCGGCCGCGCGGTCTACGTTCCTTTGAGTGTCCGGTTTTGAGATCCCCTTCTTGAAGTCTGAGTTCGGTATCCGGTGACCTTTCATAGATGACCTTATCTCGGAGTTGGGTAGAGGAAGAGGGGATCAAAGGAGGCACATCCTGTTTTCTCCTGAACGGGAAGGCGACTTTTGGTTCGAACCTGGACCTCGGGGTGCCACCCTTCGACGTTACGGACGTAGGAGACCCATTGTTATCGTACGAAGGTTGCGTAACGGCATCATCAAGTTCGCCTTCCTCTGGAGAAGATGTCACCAACCGTTTGCTCGGCCGCAGACGTTCAGGTGAGGCTGACGCAGTGCGTTTCGTCGGTAATGGCGGAGTCGGTGACATTTTACGTGGCTACCGGGAACTGGATTCAATATCCAGGCAGCCAGCGTCGAGGCGGAAGGGCAGCCGTGAGTTGGAGTGTTTTCACCTTGCAGTGGCGGGGTCGGTACAAGTGTTTGGCTTATGTAATGAACATCGCCAGATTTGGCAGGAGGTGTGAATGTGGGAATTTGTTTCCATTTACAGAAAGTCACGCCATTAACGAGTATCGACCCATTGTTAGGTTCTCAAAAGCTGCGTTGGTGAGAATGGCTCCCTCTTCGTCTTCTGCAGCGACCGAAATGCACTTGCCATCGCCTCCGTCGTCAGACTCGTCGCTCTCGCCGCTTTCTGACTCTCCTTCACCCAAGGAAGAGGAGGAATCAAACGAATTCTACAACCAACTGGTCTCACAACTCGATCCCTTCACCTATCTCCTCCAGCCAGATGCTATGGCTACCGACGATTTCACCCAGTCATCTTCAATGAACGATTGGTCTTCGTTCACTTCCCTTTCCGACGACAGCGTTCACCCTTCCCAATCCAAAGTTGACGCTATCGGCTTTGGCGGGGAGTTTAACCTTACTATGCCCATGGACTTGGGCTTAGAATCCACTTTCATCGACCCGTCGGCCCTACACTTCAACACGAGCATCTTCA
>Ga0307512_10000695_pt1 | contig 50008 bp, 58 predicted proteins | sample 14_EM_MG_FD_200267 | JGI IMG/M metagenome (GOLD analysis project Ga0307512, IMG submission 200267) | Populus trichocarpa ectomycorrhiza microbial communities from riparian zone in the Pacific Northwest, United States - 14_EM | ecosystem: Host-associated > Plants > Roots > Unclassified | place...
CAGCATTCCAGGCGCACCTGAACCATTCCAGGCGCACCTGAAGCATTCCCAAAGAAGATGTTTTTCCCTGACTGCTCTAGTGTGATTCGAGGTGCTTCCAGCCTTGTCACAGGTGCTCCCAGATTTGTCACCAGCGCTCCCAGACTTGTAGCCGGCACTCCTGGGTGCACCCAAAGTTCTCTCTGGTGCACCAAGGTGTTCCCAAACCTATCACAATCACTCCCATGGGACTCCGGTACCAGTCATCGGAGATCTCAATTACTCCGAAGGCCGGCCGGAATGCCCACCTACAGTCTGATAGTCTTCTGAAATTGACGCATCTAAGTTCACACTCCACATCCTCTCAGACACTTCTGGAGTCTTCAAGAGACTAAAATACATTTTGCTGATGTTGTGACTGTAACGAAGACAAATATGACAGACGAAATGCCTTGTGCTTATGGAACCCTGCGTGAGGCTTCCGGACCGATTTACATTTTGCTGATGTATCCAATGAACCCATTCCGACGTATGGTCACAGTTGGCCACAACGCCATGGTGTTCATTTACAATAGGATACCGACAGAGCGAGAAGAAACGGCGTAACCGCGATTGGAGGGCAATAGGCAACGCGACGCGTCGTATTGCCACCGGGCGCGGAGTAGTCTGCCACCGGGGTGTCTGTGACGGCTCTGACGGAGCGTGTCCACTCTGACGGAGTCTTTCCGCCCGGATGGAAATTTTTCTTGCTGATGTTACAAAACCACAAATCGTTGATGCTCCGTTGTCGCCCATTCTCAGAATGGGGCGGTGACCATGTTGTTGTCTCTTTTGCCTATACAGACTGGAAATACATCGGTTATGCATCAGTACAGTGACCAAATCACTGTGTAATTACCGTACTTACAAAACCACAAATCGCTGACGCTCCGTTGACGCTCATTCTCAGATGCGGGCGGCGACCGTGTTGCTGTCTCTTTTGCCTATGAAAGCTGCCAATACATCGGTTATGCATAACAGCGACCAAATCAATGTGTAATGACCGTACTCACAAAACCACAAATCGTTGACGCTCCGTTGATGTTAGGGGTCGTCCCTAATAGCGATAAAGATACGTGAATTAAGATACAAGATGCATACATATCGGAAATATGCAAAAAACACCTATGCATGTGAAAGTTCAAGTGGTCAGCAACATGCTCTAAGGAGAGTACATGTTGGTCGAGCAAAGTGTGAGTACTTCGTTCACACCTGGATACTATGCGGGACATGTGTGGTAATCACACACGGCAGTTGATAGACAGATGCGATTAAGAGAGCTCTTCTCCCTACCCGATAAGCGGGATGGATAAGGAGAGGCACGTTCCGGTCTGGAGATAAGTCTCGACCTTAGCATGACGTAACTGAGGGATTAATGACGTAGGCATTGCGCCTAGAGCGAGCACTACTAAGTTGACTCTGGTAGTATGGATCGCAATGTAACCTCCTATCGGGTACGAGCTTACGCGACTTTAATCTATGTTGGCATAGCATCGGTTGGTCGCCGACTAGGTCTATGACGCAATTAAATAACCCATGCGCATGAGGGATTTAAGAGACGCAAGCATTATCGCAAGGGCGATAAGTGTTCCAACTACCGACCCATGTTGTCAAGGATAGGTGGGCTGATATCGTGCAATGGATGGCCTGATCGTTATCCGGAGCGTAACGCTTTCAAACCACATTGCATGAGCGCAATTACCTGAGGGTGTTGAGGCGAGTTATCGCCGGGCGCTAAGGGTCGTGGCCGAGATAACTCTATCAGAGAAAAGACGAGGAGTGAGCTATAAAGAGCAAGCGATGGTCGAAGGAATTGGGAATCATCAGCGAGCAAAGTTAGCTATCAGAACACCGAAGACGATCATAAAATATTATTAAGAATTCTATCTATTTTATCTATCCTAAAGAAATAGCCATCACTATTTCTTCCTTAATCAACCTACGTGATTATCCCTTGTATGCCTGGACACAGATATACACCCGCAGAATACGCACTGACTCGGGTTGTCGAGACTTTCGGCAATCTTCTGTTCACTTTACACGAGCACAATTTAATCCACACTTATCGGGTGGTTTTTCGTTTCGCTCAACTCGAGAATATCGACTACCTGGTGCTACGGTATCTGAACACCGGGTTATTACCATTCGAGGAGTTTTCAGGGGAAGAGTCCTGGCACGAGGAGAATTGATATACGTCTACAGAGGAGAAGGTCTGTGGTATAGGTTCAGAACGGGAGTTCTTGTAGTTCAGGAACGAGAAGTTGAGCCTTAGGATAAGACGAGGAGAGAACGAGATATTTGGATAGGCGGCTGTACTTAGTTCAATAAAGTGTTGTATTGATTATTGGGACTAAGAACCCCCGTAACAGTTGACGCTCATTTTGATGTATTGTCCATTCAACATCTGCTGCCACCCATACTAGTTTTCATCACGTTTTGAACTTGTTGGTAGTCTTTCTCCCAGATTCAGACTTGGCCCTGTGGCAAAGCCAAGCACAGTAACATTCTTGCACTGTTCCCTCTCACACGACTAAAATTCATGTATCTTGTCAAATGTTTCATTGCGTCTGCTATACATCTGTTTATCAACCGGTATTTACAAGCTACTGCTCAGCATTCGCCCATTATATATCTCTAACTAAAACTCTCGGTCAAGATACATAAAGAAGCTGGTGAAATATTGACACATTCTGTCTTACTTTTTCTTCACTCCCTTATTCCTCCTCGTTTCGATTGCATTGACCGTCATCAACACCTTTTCAGCCTGTCTCTGTGACTTCCGTGTAGGCCGAATCAATCCGGGAACATTTGGCGTGGCGCTCACGTCCCGCTGCTCTGGGCATTCCAGATCCTCGATGCTATTGTCTAGCTCTATATCAGAATCAACGTCCGACACGCAATTGTTGTTTCTGTTGATTGGAGTACCTAAGTCCCCTCTCTAGTGAAGCCCAATTTTTGGTGTCCTAAATGCTTTCAAGTGCGCTATCCTTGTCACATTCGACTGGATGGCGGTTGATTCTTCAGATCGGGCGGATGTTTAATACTTGAGTTCTGTTACGGGGGTTCTTAGTCCCAATAATCAATTCAATATTTATTGAACTAAGTACAGCCGCCTATCCAAATATCTCGTTCTCTCGTCGTCTTATCCTCAGACTCAACTTCTCATTCCTGTGTAACGAGAACTCACGTTCTAAACCTATACCACAGACCGTCCCCTGTGTAAATATAAATCAGGCTTCCTCGTCGAACAACAGGTCGTCGGAAAATTCCTCGAAGGGTAGCAACCCGGTATTCAGATACCGTAATACCAGGCAGTCCATATTCTCGAGTTCCACGATACGAAAAACCACTCGGTAGGTGTGGGTTAAATTGAGCTCGTGTAAACTCAATAGAAGATTGCCGAACAACTCGACAACTCGTTGCAGTGCGTATTCGGCTTGTGTATTCACGTGACCAGGCATACACCGGATAATCGCGTAGGTTGATTAAGGAAGAAATGGTGATAACTTATTTCTTTAAAGTATAGATTGATAGATAGAATTCTTAATGATATTTTAGGACCGTCTTCGGTGTTATAAAAGCTAACTTGCTCGCTGATGTCCTCCAATTCCTTCGACCAACGCTGGCTCTTTATTGGCCGTGCTTCCTCATAGCGCTGATAGCGTTATCTCGGCCACGCCCTCTTAGCGCCCGGAAATGACTCACCACTACACCCTCAGGTAATTACACTCATACAATGTGGTTTGAAAGCGTTACACTCCTGATAACGATCAGGGCATCCATTGAGCGATATCAACTCAGACATCCCTGCAACGTACGAGTCGGTAGTTGGAACATCTATCACCCTAGCGATAATGCTTGCGCCTTCTAAACCCTCATACACATGAGTTATTAATTGCGTCATAGACTTAGTCGGCCACCAACCGATGCTATGCCAACGTAGATGAAAGACGCGTAAGCTCGTATCCTATACGAGGTTACATTGCGATCCAGACCACCAGAGTCAACTTAGTGGTGCTCGCTCTAGGCACACTGCCTACGTCATTTATCCCTCAGTTACGTCACGCTAAGGTCGAGACTTGTCTCAAGACCTGAACGTGCTTCTCCGAATCCCATCCCGCCTTTGGGTGTCGAGAAGAGCTCACTTAATCGCATATGACTATCAACAGCCATGTGTGATTACCACACATGTCCCGCATGGTATCTAGGTGTGAACGAAGTACCCACACTTCGCCCGAGCAACATGTACTCACGCCATGGAGCATGTTGCTGACCACTTGAACGTTCACATGCATAGGTGTTATGCATATCCTGGATATGTATGCATCTTGTATCATAATTCAAGTATCATTATCGCTGCTAGGAGACGACCCCTAACAAGGTCGTCCTCCAGGGAGGTCCTCTGCAGACAAAGGCGGTGGCGGCATAGGAGATCTTTCTGACAATTTGAATGCAGCCGCACCGTCATGTTGAAAGAGTGACCACGATGCTTTCACGATGTCCTCCGGGTCCGAAATGTATCCCACAGCTGTCATCTGCTTGTTTCGATCTCGAGATTCCTTCTGGGTAGCACATAGGTTTTGGCTGCCCTGCCACATCTCCAAAGAGTCGTGAACCTTGGCCATTCTGTGCAATTTCGTTTCTTCCGCCTCTTCCTTCATTTCCGAGTCATTTTCTGTGTTTGTTGTATCCAATTCTGGGTCAGTGCCTGCAAAAATCGCGTTATTGGCTCGAACAAACTCCCTTACCACGACTTTTTCGCGAAGCGTCTCGCCGGTGGTTTTTGACTGCCTCCAGCTGATAACATCTCAGCCAAGGAAATAACTGGCCTCCACTCGGACACAATGTGGTATGATAGAGAAGATGTCGCGTGCCACATTGGAAAGATTGGCATACTTTGAGTGCGTTTCCTCCTGTTGACGCCACCCGTTGGTTATGTCCGGTAACCAAAAAGTACTGCTAATCTCCATTGGGTCGGAGTGGTAATCATTGAGATTTGGATTAATTTGCCCCCAGGTCATTGGTGCTTCGGGTGGCAAATTGAAATACAGCGTGGTGGTGGTCACTAAGTGTGCTGCACGATCGCATCGTCCGGGTGTCGATTCAGCCACATTGCTAGGCGTTAATTATTCGTCATCATTGCTGGCGAAATCATATGTATCAAAGGATGATTAACAGGATCCTAGAACCGTCGCAGAGGGGATAAGATTGCTGCTTGGTAGGCTTTCGTGCTTAATGACCGGCACACGTCGATGCTTGGCACAGTATTCATTGTCAACATACTTTAGAAAGGCCTCTTGGTATTGGGTAGTATACGATGTCTCGTCCGGAGGATTGAAATCCATTCCCTTGTCCCACTTTCTGAACGATGGCAACATCCGAAAAGGATCGAGGATTTGTGCAGAAATGAGCAGCACGCCTGTCGTTGGAGTTACTTTAGCATAGTAATTGGACAGCTTCTGTCGAGCTAACTTCACAGCGAAGAACAAGTCTTCCTTCCACGGAGTCTTCTTGGCCAAAGCTCGCATCATGGCGTTCATGTGATCGAACATGTCGTTGTGTACTGTGATAACGTGATGCAATGTGACAGTATGCCTCTTGGACATCCACAGGGTCCAATATCGAAATGGCCTCAATACTTCCATGACATAGTTCACAATGGTCCACTCATCTTGAGGTGTGAAAAGTGGCCGTGAATCAGTGTATTTTGGATTTTGGAGCCACTCGTGTGTGAATTCCCGTAATCGGTAGGCACGCTCCAGCAACTCCAATGTTGAGTTCCACCGTGTCTTCACATCCATAATCGGTAGTACAGCGATGCGAACTTTGGCCTTTTGACAGTCAATGAACATGTTTCGACGACCAGGTGTCAGCGTAATCGATACAGCAAGCATTCTCTGCAATATGAAGGTCAATTTCAGGACTTCCAAAATATCATGCAATACGCACTTTCTCAATTATCTTGGCTAAACCTGGTTTGATGGCCGACACCTTATTGATTCTAGCGTTGCCCTCTTTTCGAAGTCTTTGACTCTTCCCAATGTCTATGCTCTCATTCTCTCCAAATTGCTGATCGCGCTCATGGGCTTCCCAAGACTTGGTGCAGCCTTTTACACCTAGACTGCTCATGAATGCACCTAGAGCCAGCTGTATGACGTGCGCCATGCATGGTATGTGGTTCCTCAATGCAGGCCACGGGATTGCAGAGGCCTCGAGTGTTGATTGCAACTCGTGTGGCATGGAGTAATTTGAGGAAGCATTATCAGTTGTAATACCAAGCAAATGGCCGTCGGTAAGCTCAAAACGATCTAGCACGTCCCTCAAATGTACGGCTAGCCTTGCTCCAGTATGTTGGCCCTTCACCTATCATCGTTAATTAGCTTTCACAACGGGAAAAAAACAGGCGATCAACCTCATCGAAAGCAAGTTGAACTTAACGCAATGCCCAGTTTCGATCCATATAGTAAGCAATGACTGAAATTATGGCCAGTTTGTTCGGAGATGTCCATCCATCCAAACCTAAACTAACTTTATTATGTGACGGCAATTGCTTCTTAATTGCATCCACGGTCAGTGCATATTCCCTCTGGCAAATGTTGCTAAGAGTCGTAGCGGACGGCAACACACGGTCATTGTGTAATGCCTTATATGACCGTCGTAGCTCTAGATTCGATATAGCGTTCCATGGAATATGAGCCGAAACAAATCCTAACATGAGGTAGTGATTCCACGTGTCTTGGTGATATTCGGAGGTTTCAAAGTCCTTAGCTTCCAGTCTAGAACGTTTTGTCTGTCATTTCGATCAATATGGCTCAACGTGGATGTCAAATATGATCTTCCTCTGCAAACATACTATTGTGATTCTTCGACTTCCTTGCCTCTTCAGTATGGCCAAAGCTGTTTCATCAACCGTCGAACTAGTCAATTCTGTAACCTCTGACTCTGTTAATTCATTCAACTTTGCGATGTGAGCTTTTGCCAGCAAGTGTTTCCCCATTGAGCTAGTCCCATGTTCTGATGGATGGCGAAGAACTTGATGGCAAACAATACATATGATGCCAGGGCTGCCGGTCTCCTCAATTCCGCAGTGTAAATAGAATCGTCAGAAAGGCGCATGTCTTGAAGTATTCCAAGCAATAGGCTGCTTCCAGCCAACATTCATGGAAGCCCACCAAGCATCGAAGACGATTTGTTAAGTAAGGTCGCTCAAATCACCAATAAAGACACGTTCATCTTTGGAAGAGATAACAACCTCAAGCAAAGAGGTGTTTAAGGATTTTGAATCAGACATAGCAGCAGGAATTAGAAATCTGGGTAATGTGACTCGAAAGACTGCCAAAGGTAATGATACAGTAATGCAGACTGCGGGTTCTCAAATATTGACTCTAGATCTACAAGCAAAAAAGTCAGATCTGTGAGACATTGCATGCATATTTGTGAAGTTGTATACAAGGACATATTGAAAAGACTGACCGTGTAAGACTCAATTTGGTAACAATGCGATGCAGTTCATTGCTTTGTAGCTTACTGAGACCCCACAAAAATTGTTGACGCTCGGTGGGCATTCAGTTGTAGGAGGCGGATGCATTATCGTCAGTAGCATTTTTGCCCATAAAGGTAGCCGATAAGTTGATTATGGGTTAACGCCTTTCTGTAGCCCTTAGATTGTCCAAGATGCAAGACCAAAAATTGTTGACGCTCCGTTGATGCTCATTTTTGGAAGGTGGTAACGATAATGTCAGTAGCAATTTTGCCCATAAAGGCAGCCGATACATTGATTATGGGTTATTGTCAATGCACTGTGCTTTGAGTGTCCATGAAGCAAAACGAAAAATCGTTGACCCTCCATTGACGCTCATGTTTAGGTGGTGGTAGCGATATCGTACCTAGCATTTTTGCCAACAAAGGCAGTCGGTGAGTTGATTATGGGCTAACGCCGTTCCGTAGCCCTTAGATTGTCTAAGATGCAAGACCAACAATCGTTGACACTCTGTTGACGCTCATTTGTAGGAGGTGGTAGCGATATGGTCGCAGCCATTTTTTCCCACAAAGGCGGCGAAAACTTCGATTTTCGCTTAATATCGTCGCACAACTGTTTGCTTATCCAAGATGCAAGAACAAAAATCATTGACGCTCCGTTGATGCTTATTTTTAAGAGATAGTAGTGATGTTGATGCTGGCATTTTTTGTCTTAAAGGCGGCCAATACCTCGATTATGGGTTACAGCGACCATGTCTTCTGTTTGATTATCAGACTCACAAGAGCAAAAATCGTTGATGCATCGTTGACGCTCATTTCCATGATTGGTCAACGAGCGTGTCACTATCTTTTTCGCCTATAAAAACCGCCAATACAATCACTTTCAAAGGATGTAACTATGCCGCTGTTTGTTTGCCAAACATGTAAAACTATAAATCGTTGACGCTCCGTTGCCGCTCAACTTAATGACATACGGACAGTCACTGGGTGCTCAACAATTGTATGTATAAATGCATATAGCCGTCATTGGCAGCCAATATATCCTTTCTATGTATAAACATTTGCATCCAAATGCTTCCAAGCTTCTCATGTTCTGATCCACCACTAGACACATCATCTGAGTAATAAAAGACGTTGGCATATCGCGTTCCAGCGCTTTCGGCCAGCAATTAACCGTATATAAATCCATACACTAGTTTTTGATATATTCAGCCCGACTTGCTCACTTTTCCCCATCCAGCTCATTCTTCGCAATTTCCATGACCTACCATAAGCAATTTTCAACATTTCGACTATGTGCACCAGGTCTGTGCAGCGTGTTATGCAGTTGTATCCATGATTGTATGCAGCATGACTGTCGTCATTCATTCAGCTTCGTATTGCGCTTTGACCACTGCATCTATGACTTGTATGACATCACTGACTTATATTTCGTTAGTGAGTTTCGTCAGTAATTTAGTTTTAATTGTCTCACTTAATAGTGACGGGCAGGACAATATGACATTCATTGGTTGTCAGGCAATGAGATTTGCAGTCTAGAACATTGGCATGGCCTATCCGACCCTTGCACATGCATAGACGAATTATCATGTCTCACAATTTGGTCACTGAACTCAAGCAAAAGCTGACACATAGAAAAATAGGTACATGTATTGCATTTCAAATTGATACATCGTCACAAATGCCAATTTGGCTATTCATTCCTCCAGCAATGCAGGAGCAGTCAGCATGTCCTCGTCGGAATCCGATTTCTATCTGGTAACTATCTTGGGACGTGATATGCAGAGGTTGAAGCTTACTGGTTCAACATGCGTGGATTGCTGAATTTGTGACCAATCGGGCATTGGGGCAGGCGGGAGGGACGGAATGTGTTCGTGTGTCTGCGGTTTGTACGAACCGAGCATCATATGACTACTCCCTGGTCGAGAAGTCACTTGCTCCATTTGCAATTTTCCGGGGACGCTATCAATAGTCTCCAGAGGCTCACTAAATGTCGTCCGCACAGATGACGCTGCATCATCTCCCGTTTGATGTTGAATGACAGCCTGAACCTTCAATTCAATCGTCCAGTACTTCTTATCCCTCTCATGGATGTAGTCGGCCATGTCTCCCCAGCCTGGTTGCGTCAATTCGTCCAGCTTCATCTGCTTCTGCCGAAAACCCTCCATGCGATAATGTACCGTTTTGGACATTGTGCCCATCACCCACCCGTGTTCGTCATCTTCGCTAAGCTTGCCCCCCGCAGGATCTTCTTCATCATCATCCTTGTCTTCCCCATCCTGCGCATCCTCAGAACTTGCAAGATCGCTCAGACTATCTCCGATGGCATTCAACATCTCCCAAGATGTTGTTTCATGCTTGGTGGTTGTCAATCCTGCCTTTTCAGCATTTCTCATATCATCCTGCTCTTGTTTAATTGCTGTCTCTGCGTCTTCAACTCGCAATCTGGCCACAGCGGTCTCTCTTTCAACATAATCGTCGATCCATTTCTCCTTCTCTTCATTGCTTAGGAAGTGCATTTCTTGTCGGTTCCCTGCCGCAAGCTTCTTTTTGGATCGCGAGCTACGCAACGCTGCAAGGGCTCGGACCCGTTCTGCTTCCAAGCCGGGTTTGCCCTGATTCGCTTGATGACGTTGTTGTGTGGAAAACTTTGTCTATTGGCCATCTTTGCCTGCCGGTAGTGGCGAAAGGTTCTGTTTTGGAACATTGACCATTGTATTCCGTGTTGACTTTGTTGATGGAGGAGTAGTGTTACCAAAGGGTCCGGGTAACCCGCCAGGGGTTCGGGTTTCGGCCGGCGGTTCGGTTAGGTTCGGATCCAGACCCGTCCAAAAAACCTGACCACGCTGTCTTGGCGGGGTTGTAACCCGGACCGGATCTAAACCCGCGGTTTTTTGACTGGGTTTATCATGCAGCAGAGCCTCGTTTTCGCGAACTCAGAACTTTGGCTCCAATTAAGTATTTCAGTTGTGATCGTATTACAATAAGATATATACGGAAAAGATGCAGTTTTAGATACTCTTTCACCTCCCATTCTCCATTTTGCGATCCGATCACCATTCATTGAGTTGCAATGAAATAATGCTGAGAATTAGGCGTTTTTCGAAGCAACACAGCGAATAGTGATCGGATCGCAAATTGGAGAAGAGGAGGTGAAAGACCATCAAAAACTGCATCTTTTACATATATATCTTATTGTGATACAATCACAACTCAAATTCTTGAATTGGAGCCCAAGTTCTGAGTTCGCGAAAATGTGGAACCGGTGTGGTGGGAAAACAGCTCCCCCCACTACAAAGCCACGCAATTGAGTGGGCACGTCACTGGGTTAGGGTTATCGCGGCTATGCATCATGCCATCAACAAGGTTGAAAAACCTTCGCTGGATGGCATCCGACACCACGACCCAGCGACCAAACACGTACCAATCATCATCTCATCTCTTTGCTTCTTCTCTCTTTTGTTTCTTAGTTCTAGCCAACCAACTATCTTGCTGCGGTTACTCCCTCCCTAAGCGCCTCAAAACGAAAGCTCCATTTTCGTAGCTTCTTACAGAAGCTACCATGTGCGATCTGCTGATCTGGGATTTCCGCTTCAAATGGTGCGCTGACTTGGAGGTCATTTCAGAAAGCAGAGCACGGGAAAGTAAGCTGGCGGCGAGAGACAGACGACAGCGCGACGACATGGAGGTGAATGGAATAGACGTGACAGGACTGGAACAACGCATCACAGAAAACTGGGCTGTGAGCAGAGACTACACCTCAGTGATAATTGAACACGAATCAAGCACGGAGGACCACTAGGCAACAACGGATCGACGAAGAGAAAGCATGGAGATCTCACCGCTATACGTTGAGGCCATCTGGGCTGCGACCAATTCCCGGAATCTGATGCCACTTCTGCTTAGTCGAGGCGCGCCTATCTTTCTTGGCTCCGACGTGACGACATTCCTCCACAAGTATCAGAGCATCGCCGCCTTCACCAGTACCGATCCCACCAGCTCCGATGCCATTACGATGTTCCCGTACTACCATGTGGAAGGCTGCGATGTTTGAGACACGGTTGTCACTGAGATGCGCGGATACGTTCAACGAGACTGGGCTGCACTCAAGAAGGAGATGCTGAATGCGTTTCGGTATACAAATAGCCGGCCCGATTGCCTTGTCTACACACGTCAATATCTGGAGAATCATTGTGCAGAGTTTGGAGGCCGTGACAATACGGAAAGTCTTAAGTCATTTCTCTGCACCTAGGATCACATCAGCGGTGTAGTCACCAAGCACGGCATGATGGTTAAGTACGAGAGGACAGAGATGTTGCTGCGTGCGCGTCCCAAGCCAGTCTGGAGGAAGGTGATCTCTAAGCTTGGTCTCAACCCGCTCGAACCGCGTTCATTCCAATACGGCAAGCTCAAGGGCTGGATCTCTGCGAGAATCGCGGCTGTGGAGGCCTTGACAATGTTCGATTTTCTTGCTCCTGCCGCACCGCCCCTGACAACATTCCCGGCTCTCCTGGCTTCGACCTCTTCCACGGCTCCCACAAGTACTTCGGCTTTCCCTGTTTCTTCGACTCCGGCAACTCCCAAGACTCGCACGACTTTCCCGGCTCTCGCAATATCTCCGGCTTCCACTCCATCTCCGGCTTCCACAACTTCCCCTGCTTCTGCCCTGGCTTCTCCGGCTCCCGCAGCTCCCGCAGCTGCCGAGACTACCACGACAATTCCCATGGCAGCTAAGGTTCCCTCGACCACGGTGATAATTACTACACTCCCTTCGGCTCCTTCTCCTGCGGCTAGACATGGTACCATCCATGCTGGACTGACTGTACCACTGAGAATGATCCGTGTTGAGCCACCTCGAGGCCCGCGAGTCAGTCGACACCGTTTTGTGCAGCCCAAGCACCATCAGGAGTCTGCTCTGCCGAAACGTCAAGTGCCCGACCAGCAGCACTGTCCACAGCCCACCTCGCTGTTCAATCAGAGGCCCGCCCCACCGCCGTCACATCATGATGCAGTACAGCCACCGCAGCAACGCGATGTTCCCCCATGCCATTACTGCAGCGGTCAGCATCACCTCCAGAAGTGTGTCGATTTGCGTACCGACCTGGGGGATGGTGTTGTAAGTATGAATAACCGTGATAGACTTGTGCTTGAGCGTGTGGGACAGGGGATACCATTGGTACCCGCTGCCCGTGGTGACCGCACGATACGAGATTTTGCACATGCAGCGCGTCGAATACTGTCAACACGGCCGCCACCGCCATCTGCCCACTCGTCCCCACCACCACCTCCTCCAGCACGCCCAGTCTCTCCAGCACGTTCAGTCTCTCCAGCCCGCCCAGTCTCACCAGTTCCGTCTCCAGCTCGACCGACACGTCCCTCCGCACCGCTGCTCTCAACAGAACAATTGACGCAGCTAATGCAGGGGGTCATGGAGCATTTCGCACAATCTCGGCAAGTCAAAGTCGACGTGAAACCCGTTCCGAGATACACCGCCCGCCAACCGCTGGCCATACGACTGGAACGAATGCGGGAGCAGTCACGCTCTGAACGCCTTCTACTCGGTTGAGCATAGGCTTGCTGACGGCGAGCGGAGACGGGAACGCAGAGTGTGCTTCACACAAAGGGCCACGGAAGAGAAATTTCATTTTTTTCACCACCACTGAATAGTAGCGCACTCAGAGGAGAAAGGCAGCACTCGGGACGCAGAGGTGAATTCGTAGGCGGGGGATGCACTAGGAGGAGAAAAGTGGACTTGGAGGGGAGAACTGGACTCGGAGGAGATGTGGACTCGGAAGAGAGAAGCACACTTAGTGTCAGCAATGGGTCCGGGTAACCCGCCAGCAGTCTGGGTTTTGGCCGGCGGTTCAGTTCGGTTCGGGTCGATACCCGGCCAAAAACCCAAACCGCTATGTCTTGGCGGGTTTTGTACCCGGACCGAACCGAAAGCCTGTGTTTTTTGGCCGGGTAGGAACCCGACCACGTGTCCATTTTGCGGTTCCTACATTTTTGGCTCCAATTAAGTATTTGAGTTCTGATCCTATCATGACATGATGTATACGTAGATTGTGTAGTTTAAGCCGATCTTTCACCACCCGCTTTCAGAATTGATATCTGACTGATATTCGTTGAGTGGCTGTCAAATACGCGTAGTGTTCGACCGAAATTCGCGGGTTTTCGACTGCGACTAAACGAATATTGGTCGGATCGCAAATCTGAAAGCGGGAGGTGAAAGAGCGGCTAAAACTGCACAATCTGCGTATACATCATGTCATGATACGATCAGAACTCAAATACTTAATTGGAGCGAAACATCTGGGCTTGCAAAGGCCGGGTTTTGAGGTGGAAACCGGCCCAAATGCCAACGGTCCGGGTTTTTCATGTGGTAAAACCGTTGCCACGGTTCGGTTCCCATTCCAACCCTAACCCGGAACCGTTCTAGCGGGTTGGAACCGTTGCTAACACTAGATCCTTGTCATATGGATCCAGATTGAAAAATTGAGCCCAGGGATGCGGAGTATGTATATAGACATATCCAGGTGGCACACCTTCTGTTTCGGAGCTTTGTGCTCTCTCACTGTCATCAGGTGGCGCAGTTGGGATTCCAGGCCACGGTGGCGCCAGTCGTGGTGGAGGTGCACCCGTGCCATTGCTCCTCCAGTGAGTCTGTGGATTCTTTGCTGTGCCATTTTGGCAAGGAAGACAGCCGTCCGTTTGATTTTCCCGATCCATCGCCGTGTGTTATTCTTTCGCAGCCCTCACCTTGTCATGCCCAGAGAACACCACACCCCCCTTCTTCTCTTCTCGAACTTCAGCGCAGGGTTTCTTGATTGGTTGATGCGTTTCCTCAATCGCGGTGAGCGAAAACCCTTATTTAGCCATTTTGGCCATATTCTAGGCATGACGTATGTTGGACTGTTCAAGCTGTACCCGACCTCCTTGTCTTGCCACATTAGGTGACATATTGAAAACCTACAAGAAATTAGTTGCTGCTTCTAGAGTGAGAATCGGCTGTTACCCCAACCATATACGACTCCGTAGCCTTCTCTAAGGTCTTTAAAGCCTGTTTCGTCCATTCCTGGGGAGGTTCGTCATCAAGTTCGTCTGCGAAAATCCCAGAACTGACAACATCGTGACATTCAATTTTGCGGACTGTGTGGACAAATGCCTTGGTCGAGTATGTAGGTTTCCCATTACCAGCAGCAATGACTTGGTCACGTAGCTCTCTACGTACCCCTGCTGTGCATTGTACTGTTAGTTGACCATCATTTACATCGATATGGATTGACTCACATCCGATCGCATGCTGCTTCTTATTCTGGCTGCATCCGGCTTTACGTACTATTTGGAAATGTGAGTCCTGGGTCATAATGTTGGTGGCTACAATTGCAGTGTCGCGGTAAACTGACTGGTGTCTGCGTTGCTGCTGGGTCTCACTGGGTGGCGCATTGGTTGAAGAGCCTGTCGTTTGGCTCAGTTTGGCTTCAATTGCACCTGGTTGAAGTATGTCTGGAGCCATGACTTGCCATTGTGGAATGGTGAGGAGGTTGATCACGAAAAGAAGTGGGAAGTCCTGAAGATCATATAGTTAGCTACAAGTCAAAATGGAACGAGTGACAGCCAACTTGCACCATTAATTCAAGCTGAATCCGGCTGGGTATAGCTGCACTGCAGATAGCTGCAGGGGATTCCAACGGTCCTGCGACTTGCAGTTAGTCAGTCCGATGTTGTTTGTTTGTTTGCAGGGATATATCTTGATGAACTACAGCTGATCTCTCATTGTTGATAGATATAAAAACGACATTCTTCGACGGAAAGGACGTCTGGTGATGTTCGTCTCAAGACGTTCGCCGCAATGTTACATCAATCACACACTAACCATCGAGTCATGATGTACAGTTAGCATGACTATTCCCAATAAAGTGATGGTCAAAATGCTGATTTTGCTTTGTTCTAATTGATGAAACCTACCAACCTTGACATAAAAGATGCAGCTTGCCTCCTTGTGTTCAATGTCTTGCAACATCCAACATCTCGCCCAACAACAAGGTCAACACATGATACAATGGTCAATGCTCCGAAAAGGAACCTTTCGCCACTTCCGGTGGGCAAATCAGGCAAATGCGCGAAGATATCCACACGACGATGGCATCCAGCAAAGAAAGGCCAGAGTGGCTTTGAGGCAAAAAGGGTCTGAGCGTTGGGAGCATTGCACAGCTCACAATCTAAACAGAAGCTTTCAGCAGAGAAACGATGGGAAACACACTGTTTAAGTAACGAAGAAAAAGAGGAACTGATCTAGGAGTATGTGGATACAGAGACCGCTGTGGCAAGAAAGCGAGTTCACGACGCACAGACAGCGATTATGCAAGAGCAGGAACATATGAGAAATGTTGAAAAGGCACAATCGACAGCCACAAAGCCTGAAACAACAATTGAGGAGATGTTGAATGCTATCGGAGACAGTCTGAGCGATCTTGGGAGTTCCGACGATGACGAGGATGGGGAAGACGAGGATGATGATGAAGAAGATACAGAGCCTGGCAAGCTGAGCGAAGATGATGAACCTGGCTGGGCAATGGGCACAATCTCCAAAACAGTACAGCACCACATGGAGAGCTTTCGCCAGAAGCAGATGAGGCTTGGAGGACTGACGCAAGCGGGATGGGAGGATGAAGAATGGTGCAGGGAGCATGAGACTTGCTCTTTTGCCTATAAAGCCAGCCAATACAGCATTTATAAATAGTCTCAACCAATCGTCATGCAGATTACCAATGATGGAAGACCAAAAATTATTGACGCTGCGTTGACGTTCACTCTGCCATGGGCGTATTCACAATAGGCAATCCTTGGATTTTGCCTCATATATCATCAATGGTGTTGTGGCAGCCTTTGTACCGTCTTCATGTACTTTCTCCTTCATCAATAGATTGTTCCTTAATAATACATATAAACATATCCTTTATAATATACATTAAAGTGTTCGCGAATTGTACATAATAATACACTCAAAAATCCCTCTTTCACTCAATCAATGCTCATCTTCACTGTCAGGTTCGCTCAATTGGCTGTTGTCGTCTGCAAAATGGATGTCAGCTGCATTACCACACAGCATATAGTGTACTAACCAGTGGATGTTCCTTGATCAGTCAGTAAATCTGGTTTGAAATCTTTATCACGCTGGCGATCCTTGGCATATGCGTCAAGATTGACAAATTGAACCCAGGGAAGAGGAGTATGTATATAGACATATCCAGGTGGCACACCTTCGATTTTGGATATATGAGCTGCCTCATTATTACCAGGTGGAACAAGTGGAGTTTCGGGTGGATGTGGTGTCAGTTCTGGTGTCGGCTATCCTAGTCGCTCTGATAGAGGTGCACCTGTGCCTTTGCATCTCCAGCATGTCTGGGGATTCTGTGCTGTGCCGTTTTGGCAAAGAAGGCAGCCGTCCTTCTGATTGTCCCGTAGCATAGCTGGGAGTCTTTCCATTGCAGCCTTTACATTTTTATGCCCGGGAAACTCAACTCCACGCTGCTTCTGTTCTTGGTCTTTGGCCCAATGCTTCTTGATTAGAAATTGCATTTCCTCTATTGCGGCGCGCGAAAACCCCACTTTGGCCATTTTAGCCATATTCAAGGACAGGCGGATGTCAGACTGTTCTAGCTGTACCCGACCTCCTTGCCTTGCCATAGTTGCAGACATGTTGAAACCTACCAGAATTCAGTTGCTGCATCTACATATCGGATTCGGCTAGTACCTCAACCATACACGCTTCCGTAGCATTATCTAAAGTGGTAAATGCCTGATTGGCCCACTCTGGGGGATTCTGATCACTAAATTCATCCGCGAAAATCACAGCGCTGACACAATCATGATGTGCGATTTCGCAGACTCTGCGGACACATGCCTTGGTCGACCATGGAGGTTTCCCATTACGGGCGGCTATGAATTGGTCACCCAGCTCTCTATGTACACCATCTGCAGGTTATATAATTAATTGACTGCCGTCTACCTCGATTCGAGTATGGTCACATCCGATCCCATGCTGCTTCTTATCCTTGCAGCTTCCGGTGTCATAGACAATTCTCAACTGTGTGTTCAAGGTCATATTTTTAGTGGCTGCATTTGCAGCGTCGCGGTGAGCTAAGTGGTGTGTGCATTGTAGTTGGGTCTCAGCGGGAGGCATATTGGATGAAGTGCCCGTCGTTCTGCTTGATTCTGTTCCACTCTCACCTTGCTGAGGTGTTTGTGGAGCCATGATATGCTGCTGTGGAAGTGAAGAGATGATGGTAATGAAATGAAGTGGGAAGTCCTGAGGAAGAAGATAACGAAATGAGGTGGGAAGACCTGAGAAATATATCGTTAGCTTCATGTCAAAATGGCATGCGTAACAGCTGACTTCACTGTTCTGCACAAACTGAATCCTGTTGTGCATAGCTGCCGGTTGCACGGATTGCCAACCGTCATGCAATTTGCACCAAGTTGGTCCAATGTTGTGTGTTTGTTTGAAGGGATAAAGCATGGAGAACGACGGCCGAAATCTCGTTTTTGTGAGATGAAAATGGTACTTTCTTTGTCGGAAAGGATGTCTGCTGATATTTGTCTAAAGAAATCCCTCCGATTGTGAATGAAAAAGACGCGAAATATCGTGTCATGATGTAACCGTTAGCATTGCTATTCCCAATGTAGTGACAGTCAAAACGCAGGTTTTGCTTTGTTCAAGTCGATTAAGCGTACCAACCTCGACATAAAAGAAGCAGCTTGCCTGCATGGGGTCCTTATCGTGCAATATCCAACCTCTCGTCCATCAACATAGTTAACACAAAATAGAATCGTCAATGTTCCGAAAAAGGACATTTCGCCACTACCGGCAGGCAAATATGACAAATCGAGAATGCGCTTCACTTCATGACGTCATCAAGCAAATAGAGGCAAGAGTGGCTTGAAAGCAGAACGGGTCGGAGCCTTGGGAGGGTGCGATGCAAAATGTTACTTGCTGTGGGGAAATGACATGAAACTCACTGTTCCGGGGGTGCTTAATCCCAATAATCAATACAACATTTATTGATACTAAGTACGACCGCCTATCTAATACTTTCTCTTCTCACCCCGTCTTATCCTAAGACTCAACCTCTTGCACTTCGAAGCAAGAGCGCGCTAAAATCAAATCTCCTCCACAACCCGTCTCCTTTGTACATGAAGATTAAACTTCCCCTTCGTGCAACCACTCTTCTGCCCACTCCTCGAATGGTGACAACCCAGTGTTCAGATACCTCCATACCAGGTAATCGATATTCTCGAATTCGCAGACACGAAAAACGTCTCGGTATGTGTGGGTGAAACCATCTTCTTCCAACTGAGAAAGAAGTTCCCCGAATAACACGACAACTTGTTGCAGAGCGTATTCGGATTGTGACAGTTGTCGACCAGACATACATAGCCTGATCTCGTAAATGTATAAGGGAAGCTATAGTTTTTGTAATAGATAGAATTCTTAATAATATTATAAGATCGTCTTCGGTGTTCTCTGAAAGCTAATCTGCTCGCTGATACTCCCAAAATTCCTTCGACCACACTGGCTCTTTTATACCCTGTGCTCACTCCTAAGGGTGATAGCGTTATCTCGGCCATGCCCCCTTTGCGCCCGACGATTACTCACCACAACACCCTCAGGTAATTGTGTCCTTGCAATGTGGTGTGAAAGCGTTACGCTCTTGATAACAATCAGGCCATCCATTGCACGATATCAGCTTATCCTTTCCTAACTCAGACATCTTTTGCAAATGTACAAGCCGGTAGTTGGAACATCTACCAACCAGGTTGATAATGCATATCGCCTTTTAATCCCCGATGCAGATGAGTTATTAATTGCATCACATATTTAGTCGGCGACCAACCGATACTATGGCAACGTAGATTAATGACGCGTAAGCTCGTATCCGATACGAGGTTACATTGCGATCCAGGCCATTCGAGTTAATGAGTAGTGCTCGCTCTAGGCGCATTGCCTACGTCATAAATCCCTCAGTTATGTCATGCTAAGGTGGAGACTTTTCTCCAGACTGGAACGTGCCTCTCCAAATCCTAGCCCGTTACAGGTAGGGGAGAAGAGTTCTCTTAATCGCGTTTGACTAACAACTTTCGTGTGTGATTACCACACATGTCCCGCAGAGTGTCCAGGTGTGAACGAAGTACCCACACTTCGCGCGACCAACATGAACTCCCGCTAAAGAGCATGTTGCTGACCCCTTGAATTTTACATGGATAGGTGTTTTGCATATCATCGATATGTATGCATCATGTTCTTGTATTCAAGTATCATTATCGCTGCTAAGAGACAACCCCTAACACTCACTTCTGCAGCCACCAAGACAAGGAGAAATGGATCGAGGATTATGTGGAAAGAGAGGCTGCTGTGTCAACAAAGCAAGTTGAACACGCAGAGACAGCAATTAAACAGGAGCAGGATTATATGAGAAATGCTGAAAAGGCGGGATTGATAACCACCAAGCCTGGAACAACATTTGAGGATATGTTGAATGCCATCAGAGATAGTCTGAGCTATCTTGCAAGTTCTGACAATTCAGAGGATGGGGAAGATGAGGATGATGATGAAGATGATCCTGCAGGGGGCAAGCTTAGCAAAGATGACAAACCCGGCTGGGTGATGGGCACTATCTCTAACACGGTACAGGATCGCATGGAGCATTTTCGGCAAAAGCAGATGAACCTCGCCGAATTGAGGCAACCAGGCTTGGGAGATGCGGCTGACAACTTCCGTGAGAGGGATAAGAAGTAAGGGACAACTGAATTGAAGGTTCGGGCTGTTGTTCAACCTCGAACGGCAGACAATGCAGCGTCATCTGTGCCGACAACATTTGGGCTGCCTACGGAGACTCTTGATAACGTCCCCGGAAAATTGCAAATGCTGCAAGTCGCTTCCCGACCAGGCAGTAGTCATGTGAGCCTAGGTTCACGGACACCGCAGTCACTCGGACACATTCCTTCAATCCCGCCAGCACAGATGCCAGTTTGGTCACTAATTCAGCAATCAGAGCACGATGAACTCGTATACTTTAACACCTGCATATCGCGTCTCAAGCTAATCACCATATAGAAATCAAATTCCAACGAAGACCTCCGGCGTCGCCGGAGGAATGATTAGGCAAATTGGCATTAGTGACGCAGTATCAATTTGAAATGCAATACTTGTACCTATTTTGCTACCTGTCAGCTTTTACTTGATTTCAGTGACCAAATTGTGAGACATGATAATTCGTCTATCCATGTGCAAGGGTCAGATAGGCCAATCCAATGTTCTGGACTGCAAATCACATCAACTGACAACCAATGAGAGTGATATCATCCTGCCCATTGTGGTTAACTTCGACAATTGAAACCAAATTACACACAAAACTCACTAACACAATATAAGTCAGTGATGTCATACGAGTCATAGATGCAGCGGTCAGTACACAATGCGAAGCGGAATGAGTGACGACTGTCACGCTGCATACGAACATGCATCCAACTGCATAACTCCCTGCACAAACATGGTGCACATGGTTGAGATGTTGAAAATTGCTTATGGTAGGTCAAGGAAAGTGTGGAGAGTGAGCTGGATAAGGAAAGATGAGGAAGCCGGGCCGAATATAATAAAAATTAGTGTTCGGATTGATATGCGGTTCGTTGCTGGCAGTAAGTGCTGGAAAGTGATAGGCCAACATCATTTATCACTCAGATAACATGTCTAGTGGTGGATCAGAAATTGAGAGGCTTGGAAGCTATTGGATACAAATGTATATAGGTAGAAACAATTCATTGGCTGCCAATAACAGCTATATGCATTTATACATACAATAGTTGAGCATCCACTGACTATTAATATGTCATCAATTGGGGCATCAACGGAGCGTCAACGATTTTTAGTCTTACATTTTCGGCAAACGAATGGCTGCATATTCACATTCTTCCAAAGTGATTGTATTGGCGGCTTTTATAGGTAGAAATGATAGAGACACGCTCGTTGACCCATCCAGGGAATGAGTGTCAACAATGCGTCAACAATTTTTGGTCATGTGAGAATGATAATCAAAAAATGAGATGGTCGCTGTGACACATAATTGAAGTATTGGCCGCCTTCAAGGCCAGAGATGCTAGCATCAACATCGCTACTGTCGCCTAAAAATGAGCGTCAACGGAGTGTCAACAATTGTTGTTCTTGCATCTTTGTTATTCAAACAGCGGTCCGATGATATTAAGCTATAATCGAAGTTTTGGCCGCCTTCATGTGTAAAAATGGCAGCGACGACATCTGTACCACCTCCAAAAAATGAGCCTCAACGGAGCGTCAACGATTTTTGGTCTTGCATTATGGACACTCAAAGCGCTGTGCATTGGCGTTACCCCATATTCAATGTATCGGCCTCCTATATGGGCAAAAATGCTAGTGATGATATCGCTACCACCTCCTAAAAATGAGCATCAATGGAGCGTCTCCAATTTTCAGTCTTGAATCATTGACACCCAAAGTGCTGTGCATCACCGTTGGCCCATAATCAATGCAGCGGCGGCCTCTAAGGGCCAAAATGCTACTGCCGATATCGCTACCACCTGCTAAAAATGTGCGTCAACGGAGCGTCAACGATTTTCGGTCATGCATCTTGGATAATCTAAGGGCTGTGGAACGACGTTATCCCATAATCCACTTATCAGCTGCCTTTACAAGCAAAAATGGTACTGACGATATCGCATCTGCCGCCTACAATCAAGCGCCCACTGAGCATCAACAATTATTGTGGGGACTCAGTAAGCTACACAGCAATGAACTGCATCGCAGTGTCACTGAATTGAATCTTATGCGGTCAGTCATTTCAATATGCCCTTGTATTCAACTTCACTAATATGCATGCAATGTCTCAAAGATCTGATTTTTTTGGTTGTACCTGTAGAGTCAATATTTAAGAACCGGCAGTCTGCTGTACTATATCACTACCTTTGGCAGTCTTTCGGGTCGGATTACCCAGCGTTCAATTCCTACCACCATGTCGGATTCAAAATCGTTGAACACCTCATTGATCGAGGTTATGATCTCTTTCAAAAATTAATGTGTCTTTATTCGTGATTTGAGCAACCGGACTTTACAAATCATCTTCGATGCTTGGTGGGTTTCAATGCATGTAGACAAGAAGCGGCCTAGTGCTTGGAATAATTCTAGACAAGCGCCTTCATGGGGATTCTATATACACTGCGCAATTGAGGAGACCGGCAGCCCTGGCACCACAAGTTTCGTTTTTCATCAAGTTCTTCGCCACCCATCAGAACTTGGGACCAGCTCAATGAGGAATCACTTGCTTGCAAAAGCTCACATCGCAAAGTTAAACGAATCATCAGAGTCAGAGGTTACTGAATTGACCAGTTCGACAGTCGATGAAACTGCTTTGGCCATCATGAAGAGGCAAGGAAGTCGAGGAATCACAATAGTGAGTTCGCAGAGGAAGATTATATTTGACATCCAGGTTAATCCATATTGACCAAAATGACAGACAAAACGTTCTAAACTGGCAGCTAGGGACTTTGAAACATCTGAATTTCCCCAAGACACATGGAATCGCAACCTCAAGTTAGGATTTGTTTTTGCTCATTGAACATGGAACGCTATATCAAATCTAGAGCTACGACAGTCAGATAATGCTTTACGCGATGACCTAGTGCTGCCGTCAGCTACTACCCTCAGCAGTATTTACCGGAGAAAATATGAACTTACCGTGGATGGAATTAAGAAGCAACGGCCGTCACGAGATAAAGTTAGTTTAGCTTTGGACAGATGGACATCACCAAACAAACGAGCCATAACATCAGGCATTACTCACTATATTAATTGAAATTGGGTAATAGATGAAGTTCAGCTCGCTTTCGATGAGATTGATCGCCTGTTCTATTCCCATTTCGAAAACTATTTCAGGATGATAGATCAAGGGCCAACGTACTGGAGCAAGGGTAGCCGTAGATTTGAATGGCATGCTTGATTGTTTCGAGTGTACCAACTGCCGTTTGCTTGGTATTAGAACTGATAATACTTCCTCAAATGACTCGATGACACACGAGCTGCAATCAACACTTGAGGCCTCTGCAATCCAGTGGCCTGCATTGAGGAACCATATACCATGCATGCCGCACGTCATACATCTGGCTTTAGGTGCGTGCATGAGCAGTCCCAGTGTGAAAGGCCGCACCAAGTCTTCGGGATCCCATGAGCGCGATCGTCAATTTGGAGACAATGAAAGCACAAACAATGGGAAGAGTCAAAAACCTCGACAAGAAGGCAACGCATCAATCAATAAGGTGTCGGCCATGCAACCAGGTTTACCAAAGATATTAGAGAAAGTGCATATTTCATGATATTTTGAAAGTCCTGAAATTGACCATCATATAGCAAAGAATGCTTACTGTATTGATTACGCTGACACCTGGTCGTTGAAACAAGTTCATTGACAGTCAAAAAGCCAAAGTTTGCATCGTGGTACTACCGATTATGGATGTGAAGACAGGGTGGATCCCAACACTATAGTTGCTGGAGCGCGCCTACCAATTACAGGAATTCACACGCGAGCGGCTGCAAAATCTAAAATACACTGATTACCGGCCACTTTTCACAACTCAAGATGAGTCGAACATTGTGAAGTATGTCATGGAAGTATTGAGGACATTTCGATTTTGGACCCTGTGGATGTCAACGAGGCATACAGTCACATTGCATCAGGTTATCACAGTGTACAATGACATGTTCGATCATATGGACAGCTTGATGCGAGCTTTGGCTAACGGGAACACTCCATGGTAGGAAGACTTGATCTTCGCTGTGAAGTTAGCTCGACAGAAGCTGTCAGAATACTGCACTGAAGTGGCTCCAACCACGGTCAGGCTTCTCATTTCTGCACATATCCTTGATCCTTTTTGGAAGTTGCTGTCATTTAGAAAGTGGGACAAAGGAATGGATATTAATCCTGATGACGAGACATGCTATACTTGTTAGGGGTTCTCTCCTGGTAGCGGTAATGATACATGAATGGATTGGAGCAAGTACACGTGACTATTCATTTGAGAATGAAGCATGTGCATAACACCTACTTGCGGAACTTCATCATGGTAGTCAGCCTAGTAATCTTTAGCGCGATTATACTAGGGCTGTGTGTCGATCAATTAGTCTTGGTCACGGCCTGACTAGCGGATTCAACTTTGATGATGCAATTATGACGCCATGACTGGGAAGTGTAAAACCTTCAGCATTGCACATAATTATTCACCACACCTACTATATCTTATCTAGCAGGACAACACACAGTTGAGTTGTGCTTACGCAGAATTACGTGTGCAGCAGATGATAACGCAATATGCGAGTATGTGGGAGTTCGCAAGCTCACGTGCGCAGTGGTGGGAACACCTTGCAGAGATCCCCGGTCTAAGGACATAAGCATGCAGTGTCTGAGGGATTGATGACACTGGCTGAAGATAAGAGGCCTGAAGCGAACCTGCTCATTGGTTTGAGTTAGTATGCATCGCAACGTCATACCAGTTGAAAGTTAAACTAGGTGTGCGTGTTATAATCTCGTTGGCGGAGTATCGGTTGGTCACCAAGTTAATCTCTGACGCGATGCCAAACATCCTTATCGAAGGTGAGGCAATTAATAGCAACGAGCTATAAAAATATATTGCGATAAGCACTGATAAGACTACAAGTAATCAGATGTTCCAGCTACTGAACAAATTGGAAGCAAGATGTCTAAGTTGAAGTTACGAGTTGTCATATTATGTGCGCACGATATCATGATATGAGGATGGCCCTCCGTGGGGGCGTAACGCCTGAAAACCACTCATACATGAACACAATAACCTTGAGGGAATTTGTGGCACTATCAATGAGTCACTTAAGTTGATCTCGGCGATAAGCTATCAAGCACACTATGTGTCATGGCGGAAATCCAAAGGCAAGCTTGACCTGAGGATCTGACTATATAAGAACTCACATTTTCCCCAACAATGAAAAGAACCAAGCTCTAGCAGCAATCCACAGTCAGACAGTACAAGCGAAGAACACCTTAAAATATTATTAAGAATTCTATCTACAAAATCTTTAAACATTACTTCCCTATTTCACTTACGTGAATATTGTATATATGTGTTCCATCAAACTGAGACAGTCTCAATACGCACACAAAGCGGTCGTCGAAACTATCGGCAATCAAATACGATACTTCAGCGAGCTGCGTCTAACCCACATCTGCTGCATGCTCTCTCTCTATGTCGTTACACTCAGTATCAAATACGACATGCACTGGTACATTACTACCAGGTTGTTACCCTTCGAAGAATATTCTGAAGAACCACTGTGGACAGACGAGGAGAGTTGGTGAGCTCTTAGTAGTGTAACTAGATAAGAGGTTGAGTGTTGGGAAAGACGAGGAACGGAAAAGAGGGGTTTAGATAGGCGGCTTGATTTAGTCTAATAAATGTTGTAATGATTATTGGGCCTAAATATCCTTGTAACAATACTACCCAACACCAACAGGCCATTCTGAGGTATCTTGAGAATGAATACTGTGCCAAACATCGACGTGTGCCAGTCAATAAGCACGAAAGCTTACCGAGCTGCAATGTCATCCCTTCTGCAACGGCTTCAGGATCCTGTCAATCATCGTTTGATCAATATGATTACTCCAGCAATGATGAAGAATACTTAATGTGTAACAATGTGGCTGAGATGACACCCGGACGAAGGGATCGTGCAGTGCGTCTATTGACCGCTGCCAGGCCCAATTTGCATTCTCTGCCTGAGCCACCAAAGATCTGGGGGCAAATTATTCCAAATCCCAATGATTACCAGTCTGACCCAATGGAGATTAGCAGTGCATTTGGGTTACCCGACATAACCGACTGGTGGCGTCAACAGGAGGAAACGCTGTCAAAGTATGCTGATCTTTCCAATGTGGTGTGCGACATATTCCCTATCATACAACATGGTGTTGGAGTGGAGGCCAGTTTTTCCTTTGGCCAAGATGGTATTGGCTGGAGGCAGTCAAATACCACAGGCAAGACCCTTCGCGAAAATGTCATTGACGGCAGTTTGCTCATGCCAATAACGGGATTTTGGCAGGCGCTGACACAAAATTGGCTGCAATGAACACAGAAAACAACTCGGTAATGAAGAAAGAGGTGGAAGAAAGGAAATTCCACAGAATGGCCAAGGTTTACGACATTTTGGAGATGTGACAGGGCAGCCAAAACCTACTTGCTACTCAGAAGGAAGCTCGTGCTCAAAACAAGAGGATTAATGCCATGGGATACATTTCACGCACGGAAGAGATCTTCCAAACATCGTGGTCACTTTTTCAACATGATGGTGCAGCTGCATTTAAATTGCCAGGAAGATCTCTTTTGCCACCACCTTTGTCTGCAAAGGACCTACCTGGAGGACGAACTCAAATATTAAATGTCCACCAAATACGAAGAATCAACCATCATCCAGTTGAAAGCGATGAGGATATCGCACATGAAAGCATTGCAGACACTGAAGATTGGCTTAACTGGAATGGGGACTTAGATAATCCAAATGACAGCGAAGACGGTTGCGTGGCGGACGTGGAATCTGTCATAGAGAGAGACAAATGCATCGAAGATCTGGAATACCCAGAACCGTGGGATGTGAGTGCCACATCAAATGTTCCCTGATTGATTCGGCCCACACGGAAGTCAAAGAGACAGGCTGAAAAGCTGTCGATGACAGTCAATGCAATTGCAACGAGGAGAAATAAGAGAGTGAAGAAAATGTAGGACAGAATGTGGCAATGTTTCACCCGCTTCGTTATGTATCTTGACCGAGAGTTTTAGTTAGAGCTATACTATGGGCTAATGGTGAGCAGTCGCTTGTCAATACCGGGTGATAAACAGATGTATAGCAGGCGCGATGAATCTTTTGACAAGATACATAACTTTTGATTGTTTTTCAGAGCAAACAGTGCAAGAATGTGATTGCGCTCATCTTTGCCACAGGGCCAAGTCTCAATCTGCGAGAAAGACTACCAAGAAGTTCAAATCATGATGAAAACAATTCTCAATGGCAGCAGATGTTGAATGTACGATACATTAAAATGAGCGTCAAAGAAGCATCAATGATGTTGGGTTTTCAAAGTACGGTAATTACACAGTGATTTAGTCGCTGTTTTTCATAACTGATGTATTGGCTGCTTCAATAGGCAAAACAGACAGCAACACAGTCACCGACCCATTCTGAAAATAAGCGTCAACGGAGCGTCAACGATTTGTGGTTTTGAAACTACGGTAATTACACCGTGATTTAGTTGCCATTATGCATAACCAATGTATTGGCAGTTCTTGTAGGCAACAGAGATAGTAACACGGTCATCGCCCCATTCCGAAAATGAGCGTCAAAGGAGTGTCAATAATTTTTAGCTTTGCATCTTGCATAATTTATGTTCTGATTGGTTGCAGACATCCATTTTCCAGATATTGGCTGCCTTTACTGGGAATAACTACAGCGATATGCTCGCTGCCGCATCCTGAGAATGACTGTCAATCCAGCATCAAAGATTTTGAACTTCGCACTTTGGGCAATTTGTGTTCCGATTGGTTGCAGACATCCATTTATCAAATTGTGGCAGCCTTTACAGGCAGAAATAACAGCGACATGCTCCCAGCCGCATCCTGAAAATGAGCATCAACTTTGCGTCAACAGTTGTATTTGTGGCGTATGGGGTAATCAAGGCAGCGTGCTGATCTTCGAGTTCATAACGGAATTATTGACTGCTGTGGTAGATAAAAATACAACTTATCAAAGGTACAATACCGATTCCACAGTAATTGATTTTGCAAGCTGCAAAGCATCCACAAATATATCCTTGGTTGTTGAAAACACGATTTTGATAAGATACTATTCACATACGGCGAATGCAACAGCCTTAATTGAATATATGGATTGACCTGCTGGGCGACCTGCTGACAACCTGCCGAATTCAGACTGATTGGGAGTGTACCATCGAACTGTACCTGATTCGACTGGTCAAATTCCTTGACTATCTGGACCGCCAATTTGGCATTGGTTCAGGTTTTACCACGAATCGGAGCAGGTGTGCGGTCCGGAACCGTTGCCAACTCTAGATCCGGCAGGTAATTACACTGAGAAGAGGTCTTCTACACCCCATCAGGCATGTCGTACCCATGTTTTCTCATATCCTCTCGTATCCTGCATATCGGTCCCATCTTCATCCTCCATCTCTCCTTCGTGTCCACAACCCTACGATCATCACATGAACACAAAGTCAAGTCATCCCTCTCTATCTCTCCATGCCATGATCAAGAGTTAACACCGACTACAGCATACACCACATAGAGCATGCACGGAGTACCGCATACTCTGAGTACCGCATACTCCGAGTACAGCATACTCCGAGTACAACATCCTCCGAGTACAGCATACTCCGAGTACAGCATCCTGCCAAGATTGTTTGTCTTCCCTTAATTCTCATGATCACAAGTTGACCCCTGAATGCAGCTTCAGCTTTTGGCCTGCCTCCCTACATGATCGACCACCATCAGCCAGGTCTCCATGCCACCTCATAGATGAAGTCTCATTGTCACATTCCCACGGTTGCGAGTTAAGTAACTGATGAATAGAGCCTCAGCACCCGGCGCGCCTTCCATTGACCGCCTGCAAGAACTCGTCCAATCACGCTCGATCACGGCCTGCAACTTGATATTCAAACTCGCTCGATTACAGTCTCCAAGTGCATATCAACATCCTTGCTCAATCACAGCCTTCAAGTGCATCTCCAACCTCGCTCAATCTCAGCCTCGAACTGTATCTCCAAACTTGCTCGATTACGGCCTCCAAGTGCATCTCCAAACTCGCTTGATCACGATCTCAGAGTGCATCTCTAAGTTCACTCAATCACAGCCTCCAAGTGTTTCTGCAAACTCGCTCGATCGCAGCCACCAAGTGCATATCTCCTAACTCGCTCGATCAGGTACTCCAAGTGCATCTTTGAGTGCCCTCGGTTGTCATTTTCGGGGGCACCTTGAATTGTTCTCAAGCACCGCCTGCAGCCAGTCCAGATATACCGTGTGTAGATGGGTAGCTATATAGATACATAGATACATAGATGCATAGATGAGAATGCAAACTGAATACATGAGTTTTCAATATTGTTGAACGATAAGTAGTAGCTATGATTTCCAGGCGCACCAGCAGCGTTCCCAAATTCGATGTTGTTTTTCCCAGGCTGCTGTTCTGTTATTCGAGGTGATCCCAGACTTGTCGCCAGTGCTCCCATGCTGGTTATCGGCGCTCCCACACTTGTCGTTGGCGCTCCCAGGTGCTCCCAAAATTCTCTCCAGCGTTCCAAGGTGTTCTCAAAGTAATCATAATTACTGCCAAGGTACTCCTGTATCAGTCATCAGAGATCCCAGTTACTCTGAAGGCTGCCTGGAATGCCCTCCTAGGGTCTAATACTCTCCTGACATTGACGCATTTAAGTTTACACTCCACATCCTCTCAGACACTCCTGGAGTCTTCCAGTGACGAAAATACATTTTGCTGATGTACTGCACGAGATGACGCAGTGGCCAAGGTGGAAACTTGGCATGGCCAATTGGAAACGTTTCTTCCAATGACGGCTTTTCTCAGTGCGCCTGGCAATGGTGGTGGATGCGAGTGGTGTTCAAAATCCCACCTTAAACAGCATCAACCTCCATTGATTACTGGAGGACCTCAAATTGGAGACTGTCAATGTGTTCCGTAACAAGTTGAAGCACTGGGTACCACAAGGCGGAGTTACAATGGGTACCACGGAGTCAGACAAGCACATTGATTTGGCCTGGTAATTTATGCATCCTGAAGTGTACAGTTGGTTCACACCCTGGATTTGTCAGCAAGGTGGCACATGTTACGGGCATGCTTCCACCGCTGCGACTATACTTATGCACAAGTACCGGCAGAAACTCAGTACGCATTAGGTACACGGCCATAGTTCCAACAGTAATCCTTATGGGTATCTCTAAACGAAGTTTGTTGCCAACCTATACAGATCGTATACAAACAAAGTACAAAAATATATACTCGTATCACATGCTACTAAGTGAAAATCAATTGAATCGTATTTTGGCGTGATACAATACTGGCAATACATATAACGCGCATAATTTGTCTCAATGATCAATTACCATTGTCAAGTATATTTGTATGATTAATCTTGGTGATCAATTACTATCGTAAAGTATATTCGTATAGTTAATCTCGATGCTGAATTAATGTTGTGAAATATACTCGTATAATCATCGTTGATGATTAATTAATATCACAACGTACGCTTGTATAGTTACTCCTGATGATCAATCGATGTCATGGTGGAAACAATCTGCCACTGATAATGCAATCTGAATTGACACTAATCTTCCCAAATTCCCTCTTCGTATCTCCTTGATCAATCTGACATTCCGATTCTATCGGCAATATTACGTCTTAAGCGAAATCTCCCTCATTACTTCAACTTCCCTTCTCTTACAAGAGATCTGATATTCCGGCGTTGCTTCGTACATTGTTTTCCAAATTTTAATCCAATCTGACTGGAATATTGCATAAGGATGATAATGGATTACTATTTCGGCAAACTAAATCATACTTGCCAGCCACCAGATACACTGTGCTGCGAACAACTGGTCGGGCCTTTGGGAACAATCCAGGATCAAAGATAAAATGCACAGCGTAACGTCATACTCGTTGTTGAACCTATGTTCGACCATAAGGCTGGGGATCCGCATCCACTCCTAATACAAAGTACTAATATACTTGGTGATAATGATAATAATACTAATAAGAACTGAAAACTACGATAATATTTCAGCTTTGTGCTCACAGGTAGGTATCGTTTATGCTTCTGACACTACCCTTTCAAAGCTGGAGCATAGTCGTTCTTTTATAGCCTATCTTGGGGTAGCAATGTTGGCCCCGAACCTTAGCTATGATCTCATCAGTCATCTCAAAAAGTACTATGTGATTATGAGTGAGGCTCTATGATAGAGAACCATGCATCCTGAAGGTTATCGTGTAATTCCATGATTGGTTTTGAAGAGTTACTCTCCCTGAAGGGCCATCATCTGCAATATGATATAATCAAACAGTATCTTTAACATGGATCTATTGCAACATGTATGTTCGGATAGTTGAAACATCTTGTCGCCTGACGTGGTTATTTGGAGTGCTTTTTGCAAGTTTGGTATATCATACAGATTAAGCAGCAACCTTCACCATTTAGGCTATTTGGCTTAACTGCATCAGAGACTTATGTGGCGGCCCACCATTGCTCCTTCAACGTTTGACTTTAACGTACCACCCAGAATATCATCTGATAGTAGTTTGCTTTGCTCGCATATACCCGCCAAGGTAGTCAGAAGATTCAGGACTTATTCGCTTGCGCAAGGTTTTAATCAATCAGACACACTATGCTTAGGCCAACACTGTTCACTTTGGCCGGGGTGTACCCACGGTGTTCCGATCCAACAGGGGAACGGCTTGAAGTCCCGCTTACTTGCATATCGGCTATTGTCTGCCTGACACATCAGTTGCTTTAATGCAATCGACGTGTCCAGTCCCACTTAGCTTAGTTTAGTGAATGTGGTAAGAAATAACTGGCATCTCTATAAGCCTTGAAGGATTACGACTGGCCAAGGTTATTGCATCATCAAATCAGTTCCACCATTGTATGTGAACTTTCAATGAATCCGCTGGCAATGAGGCTCGCTATCACATTGACACGAGGCTGCTGTGTAATCTCGCTAATGATCACAGGACTCCCTTACTTGCATTGTCTAGGTCTGGTGTTATGTATAGCATGTGAGTAGACCTGGAGTAACTCCGCGGCACAAAACCCTTTGACAATTGAACAACTACCATGATCTCTATTAAGGGAGAACCCTTAACATCACAGTCAGTCCTCCTGCAGACAGCACATATGCACTGGTGACGTGGCCGCATTTCAAGTCCGCGTTTCGCCATCATTTAGTCGCAACAATCGATAGTAACCCTGTTCGAAGCGAGATCCGTGCAGTGCATTATTCTGCAGGTGTTCGAGCTGTTGCGCACTCTAACAAGTGCATCTCTGAGCTGATAGACATGCTGCAAAAAGATACGACTATTACATGCGATGATCCCCTGTACGAGGAGTACTGTTCGAAACTGCCCGCACGAATTGCAAATCAGATTATCTCCTCAGCCGGCATGCAGAAGAAGCTGCAGCCAGGTACCCCTTTGGCGTTGGCAGATGCTATGGAGATGGTCAGAGGATTCTCTCAATGTACAACATCACAGCTGGCTATCACGGCTACGCCAGTGAACCATGACACGAACTTTGCCCCGCCAAACATATACTCTGTTGCAATGCCTATCCGTACAGAGCAGATGGACCTTACTGTGCCTAACGCCGACACCAGGTGCTACTGCTGTAACGGTTTGGACAGAAGTCACAAGATTGTGTGACTCCAGACACTCGGGGGCGCAGTCAAGCTTTCCACACAATGATGGGAAGAAACCGCAGCAGATGGGAAAGTGGTCATGATCACACTGTGACTTGTCATGGTGGTGCAGGAACTTCGCCCGGATTGGCAGCCGGGGGCATGAAGAATGTTCAGGTGGCCATGGTACAGGTCGCAAGTATGAACGATGCTGGGGAAGATTTGGCAGCGGGGCAGGAGGTTGGGGATGAGGAGGATGGCCATGGAAATGGCAATTGGGAGTGGTGGTGGAACGTCCTACTACCCAGAATATTGTTGGAAAAGCGAAAACAGTGCAGAGTAAAACATTGGGGGAAGGCAATGCACACATATGGCATGTGAAGTTGTACATGAGCAGCGTGACAGATAATGAGACTTCTGCTCCTCCTAGTTTGCCCAATTCTGACTTACTGCATTTTAATGCTTCTGTTTCAACCTCCAATGATAAATTCGTGCTGTGTATTCCTTGTTTGATTGTGACGCCTCCCATCGTTACATGGATACTTTCTACACAAATTCTTTGGGCATCAAACGTCCACTGTGCAGGCACATGAGAGTCTGTGTTGCAGCAGAGGAGAAGGCGGAGCAGGATAGATGGCAAGTTTGGCTGAATGCATCGGTACAGGGTGTCACTGGCAATGACGTGAACATCTCCGGGCTGAACACAATTTTTGACTTAGGTGGCACCTATGACCAACTTGTGGGTGAAGATTGGATGGCAGCCAATCTACATATCATCAATCATAAAACTAATACTCTACATATGCTGGAGCCTGATTGGACTGATTTACAACAAGGCTCCGGGCTGTCTTCAACAATCATCACGACATCGGTTGGAGGTCTGCACCCTCATCAACGACGATTGAGAGAAGGTCCGGCCCATCGCAGGACAGTCGCCTGTTGATCAGCGATCATTATGTTCTCCGCATCCTTTTTCACCATTTGCAAGTCTTCAGAAATCTTCATGATCAATATTCAGGAACATATCTACAAGATAATGGAGGAGGAGGAGGAGGCTCCTCCATGTAAGCCGGCAGACCATGAAACATGGCGGCCACACGTCAAGAAAGCATTTGCAGACCTTTTTGAACTGCCAGCAGCAGTTGCTCCAGCTTCAAAACACGACTTTCAAATCGACACCAACCCAGCAGCAAAGCCACTCATTGCCAGCTGTATGAGATGTCAGATAGGGAGCTCTTGGGGTTCAAAACCCAGATTGCCAAGTTACTCGCCAATGGCTCGGTTGCTGACAGCCACTCTCAATTTGCGGCACCAGTGATCTTTGCTAAAAGTCTGGATGGCTCTGGACTTCAGATGTGTGTCGATTACAGAGTCCTAGATGAAATCACCACCAGGGACCGGTTACCACTTCCATGCATAGAACATCTCATTGATTGGCTACACAGGTCCAGGGTGTGTACTGAGCACGACCTAGCCAGTGGTTACCACCAGGTGCGCATACATCAGCAAAAACTCACGTTCTGTCATGAAATTTGATTAGTATATTGTACCCACAAATTCAAAAAATGAAATCGAGGTTACCCTGGGAGGTGGCATTGATTTACTGTTCCAGAGTGTGTTTTGAGATGTCGCAATGCTGTTTTCAAGCATCACGACCAGTGTATCCACTTTGGTGAATGTAACAACGAGCACTTGACAAATGGTTCACACCACCTTTGGCACTATCACATATCATCTCTTGGCATACTCCCAGGTCGCCCAATTCGCGTTGTCCTTGCGATGATGATAGTACTCTCTCCATACGTTCAATGAAGGGTGTAGTTCTTCTTTTCAAAGACCCCCATGGCTTAATTTGACCAATGATAGTTACCATGCAGAAGTGGTTCACGATATTCAATCTGTTGCTGAAAGATGGTCAGCAACTGGCAATTTAACCATCGTGGGAGGGTCATGCATCATCGCGATTATGATTTCACGCGTTTGAGTTCAGACTTCAGTAAAACATCAGATCTATTACATTTACTACAATTATGAGATATCAACGAAACCAAGAATAAAATAGCACACAAAAGAAATCCCAATTCTGATCACTGACACCATTCCTAACCTCCAAGCGACATTGCACCCTATACAATCGTGCTTCCATCAACTAATCCCATATTCTCAACGCTGGCCATGTAGGTGATGCTGGTGATGTCGTTGCTGTTGCTGTTGCTGCAGGGGACAGGCTGGCTGCTGCTGGCGATGGCAGATGCACCGATAGGCAGAACAGCTGAGAATTGCATGGTAGCTTCAGTAGCAGTAACAAAACTACTGAGACGATGAAAAGAAATGTCGGGCTACTCAATCACCTCCGACGGGACATAACGAAGGAAGTCCACATCAATGCTGCCCTGATCGTTGTGAGGTTGTGCGATCGCTCGGTCAGTACCAGTTGAGGGAATCCTTCAGTGAATCATCCTGCGGATAATGTCTATCATTTTGCGTTGAATCTCAGCCAGGGAAGATCCAAAATGCGCGTCGAGATGATGAAATACATCTTTGCACACATCATACACTGTGTGATTAATGATTCTTGTATTGCACTTACGTTGTGCTCCACCTCCAGGACCAAACTCTGGTGGGTCCCTAAACTCACCGGTTTTCCAGGCCGACAGACAATTGTGGATGACCGTCGGGGTGAGGGCAATGAATGTCAGGTTGATTTCATCAACCATTGATCTATCTTTCATTCCCATTTGTCGTATGGCATAGAAGTATGTCCGGTGAATATGATCCACAATTTCAGTCACTGCAAATGCAAACCTGCACTCCTAAATTGATCGTCAAGACAACAATGAAACATGAAGGGAACTTTGAACCTACCTCACGAACGTTTGTGGGGCATGGAAACCTGTCCCTGAACAATAGCCAGGATACCATGTTCCAGATCTCTGTAGGCGACAGTAATCAAAATCTGGAAATAGAGTCGATGGAGGTCTTGCAGCAGTATACCATTGCTGCACTGGAGTGAGTAATCCTCGCGAGAGCCAGATGAATAATGTCAGCGATGACAACAATCCTTCAGATGATGCATTTACCACTGAAACGTAGGCATGAGGAGGGTCTGAGTTTCTCTGGGCTGGATCAATCCTGGTGAGTTCCTCATCCCACCAACTAGGAATCTGGGCGGTATTCACTGCATTCGTGGCAAAGGGATTCACAAACGTCGCATATTTGATAGTTATAGGCTTCACTCATGCCATGACCATCTCCGGAACGCCTGAAATGGGTTGTCTGGGCATTGTATTCTGGGCCGACTAGGAGGCCTGACACCTTGTCAACACAGGGCTCATATCGCCACAGATTTCCAGCTTTCCATGGAACCAATTGCTCCCCGGCTTCGCTTGCATCCTTCCTCTGGTAGATATATACCTTAGTCGGTGGATTTAATGATTCAAATGCTGACTCAGATACCTTCTTGGATGCCAGTGGCGCAGGCTCGCGTTCATCTTCATCATCCGAGACAATGTATACATCGCGATGCTCAGGATGTTGGGGTTGCTCAGAGATTGGAGTAAATTGAGTTGCCGCAACTCGTTTTCGAAGTGTTGACGTGAAGGAATCTTTTGATGCCCGCTTGCCCATTGTTTTCTTCAATGGTCACCCAAGAGGCTCGTCATCGGATTCTGAATTGTTATCTCGAGGATCATTGCAATTGTGGGGTATGGTGCAGAGACCATCAGTGAGATTGTCGTCATGGATAGATCGTCTGCTTCACCAGGTGCTGGAAGGAAGAAGAGGAGGAGGAGAAGTGCAGTGCTTTCATGTCATGATTAAAAAAGGTGGCAAGTGATAAGTGCGAAAAAATCAAATGAGTGACTAAAGGAAATGTGAATGAATTTGGAGTATATGAATTGAAGCATTGTGTAAACGGATGGAAGCATTGATATGATCCAAAGCATTGTCGTGATACCTCTTGTTATCCTGTCGACGATTCCAGGATCATGGCATATCCCACCAACCACACTTCCAACTCCTTGGATGGATGGGAACTCGGAACTAAGAATGGCAGGTGAGAAGCATGCCGCAGGATTGTTGATTGGCTCTCTTTGCTGAAAATTATCATCGCAACGAGATGAAAACCTTTTCAATTTCACTAATCATTCGGGCTATCTTCTACTGGGTACAAATACCGAACTACGAATTTCATGATAGCCATACACGGTGTCCGATTGCTTCCAGTATGCCTTTTCCAAAAACAAATGTCTCAATGAATAATCCCAACATTGTGAACTCTCAACACAGCCCTTCCTGCATGAATATGAATGATGTAATAATAAAATAAACAAAACACCAAAAACAGACTCATATCCTCACCAAAAAACTCCAAATTATGACCCATCCGTCCACCCTTCAAAGTGCCAGATAAATACCCACCCACAACGCAAATCCTCCAACAACTGTCCAGCCAGTGCATTCCATCCTCACAACAACTAATTTGCGGCTGGGCAGCTGCGTGTATGCTTCCTATTGGCCAAAGAGCTGGCAGCGGGAGAATTCACAATGTGATCCTGCTCATGTAACCAAGCCACATCCTCATCCGCGACAAGGCTTTGCATGTAATCAGCAAAGAGACCAATAGCACGGTTTCGGATGGCTTCCAGTTATTGCTGCTCTCTGATAATCTGCCTTTGAAACGTCTGTTTAAACTTTTGGAAGCCTGTTTTCGTCGTCGGGAAGCATCTTTGATTTAGGCGCCACGTCTCACTATCTTCATCCGATTCCTCCTCAATATCGTCCATTATATGCTCGGCTGGAGGTGGGAGGATGTCATCCAGAGGAATGTGGCTGCGGCCAACACGAATCGGTGACTTGGCACCAGCTGTGCTGTCGGCTTGTTGGCCACGATATATGACGAAAAAAAGAGTTTGGTTGCTTAATTTTAATGCTACATTTACCCATCCTGCAGCAGTATTGTTATTGAAGATTGGGGTAACATTAGTGGTGCACGGACCACCATCTTCATTAGACTCTTCCAGGGAGCCCTGAAGCTCTCAGATTCTCTGGCTGAGGTCTAGTCGACCAGTGATTGCAGCATTCACGATTGACAAAATTGTGATTTTGATAATTCATGTAACTGTTGGAAGTACAGATTCATCGTCCCGAGGCCACTGCCATGAGAATAGCTGACGATTGTTTTCACCCACCCACTTCCCAGCGATGTCAGGATCAACATAGGGGATGGTAACGCTGAATGGTTCGACAAGGAAATCGTTTGAGGAGTCGCAACCCACCCTTAATGGCGACGACCTGGGACCCGAGATTTCTTCCTCTGTGTCTTCTGTATCTACATATCAAAAGGATGAACAAAAGAAGCACCGGGGCGATGAAATACATACCAACATACACCAGTTTCCTCTTCCCAGTCAAGGTTTCTTTGATCCTATTCTTCCTTCGGCGAAGGCCAACCTCCACAAACTCATCCAGTGCTGCCATGAGATTCTGACCATTGAGGCTAGTCGTGTCAGCCATGTACCGTTGACACAGCGGTCTTTTAGACACCAGACCACTGATTTGAGTAACGCAATAATCAATTAGGTGATTCCAATGCTAGGGGCTGGCGCCTTGCTTGTTGATGATGCTCATGGACAGGGCAATCTCCCAGACGCGCTCCCTCACTTTATCATCGATCATTTGTGTTGTCAAGCCACAGTTACCCTGTCAAATCCGCATGGTTTCTGCTGCCCTTTGGCTCAGTCCAACACTGGCGTTCTTGGCCCAGACGGGTACTTGTAGAGTCGGGATCTGGATTGTATTAGCATCTGCAACAACTGATTTTTGCAACCAGAAGGCATCACATTACATTCTACATTCTGAATGGTGGTCAATGATTGAGTGGTGGATATCAAATGCTTGTTACTCTAAACAAGCATGGGGAGTGATGAATATATTGTCAAGGGTGATGCAATGCGGTAGCAGTGGTCAGCAGGGTGCGTCGAAGATTCTGGAGATTGTATGTAAGGTAGGCAGGCAAGGCGAATATATACATGGGCTTGGAGGGTTTTCTTCTATTTATGGTACTCCACACTTGGACAACCGTGTAGCCAGCAGGCTTATTAGTAACACATATTTGGATATTCTCGATGATGAAATTGATCTATGGTCACCGTTTCCTTCTGAGGAGGAGTCTCAATTAGTGCACTTGTGCGTCAAGCACAACTCAAGCAGAGGTGCTATCAACAAGCTTTTCAGGAACCCTATGATGGCAACCATCAGCAACTTGACTTTGTCCCACACTATATTCAAAGGTTGAACGAAATGTCCTAGGCAACGAGCATCAACTTTTGGAGAACCGGCACAGTGTGTTACAATCAGAGGGTTGATCGAAACATCCTTCGTCACGATGATCACACACAGTTCCTTCACTGCAATCCTGTTGAATCCATTGAGTTCGTCATCCAACAGCCTGCATTCATGGAACATATGTCGTATGCTCTAGCAAAGAAATTCAATGATGCTGATGAATGTATCTACTCAGAGGTGAAATCAAGCGACTGGTGGTGGACTGGGCAAGTACAGTAGTTGAATTTCGTCATAGCTACAATGATTGTGAACTCGTCATTACCTACGGCGGCTGCTCGGAGCTACGATTGACCCTGTATTCGGCAGTTCAGACCACACACATCTTGCAAAGCACTCAGGAGACAAGATGGAATTGCCAGTATATTTGAGTCTCGAAAACATCGACTTGACAATTTGATCAAAGCCTTCGAATCTTGCAAGTATCATTGTTGCCCTTCTTCCCATTTCTCCAAGATATCGCTTTCAAGGACATGGTAAAACAACGGCCATGAAAGAACAACAACATTGGCAAAATGTAAATCGGTCCTGATGCCACACGCAATCCTCCCAGACTCTCTGCGCAACGTGACCAGTGCTTCTAAGTACTTCCAGATGCTCCCAGACCCCCCTGGAGCTAAGCAAAGTGCTCTCAGACTCTGCGAGAGCATTCTCACAAGCTCCTGAAAGCACCTGGAGTTGTGGAGGTGCATTCAGGATGCTACAAGATGTGACATATAGGATAGTCAGATTTTGGAGCTTCGGAGACCACTGCGCAGATCTGCGGGAGACTGCATGAGCAGCCAAGACCACTGTGCAGCACAGCGGGAGACTTGGAGCCGTATTCTTGCCGCCGGGATACTCACTGAACCGCAACGCATTTCGGCTCATCATATTCGTCTTTGTTACTGTCACAAGATTCGCTACATCATATTATGGTATGCATTATTTAAGTCTCCGAATATAAATACATACCGTCAATCTGGCTGCATATGGTAGCCGAGCATAATCGGAGCAGCACCTGGGCATGCTGATTGAGAATCGTAGGGATGGGGTGAGAAGATATGATACTACCCGGCGTTGAGGATCAACGAAATCTCAGACAGAGCGAGTGTGACCAAAAGTCGCGAAAGATAGAGTGTGTATTTTCATTGTATGATAAGATGAGATGGAAATGAGATGATGTGTATCAACTTCGGGGTCTGCCAAATATATACTCTCTGTCACTCGGCCCACCTCCGTTACCCCTCCCTGTATGTCAGTACACCCACTGTCGGTCCTTGAAGATCTAGTTGGAGGCCATGATCGAGCGTATTTGCCGATGCACTTGGAGACTGAGATCGAGTGGACTCAGAGATCCACATGGAGGCTGTGATCGAGCGAGTTTGTAGATGCACCTGGCGGCCGAGATCGAGTGAACTCAGAGATGCACTTGGAAGCCGTAATTGGGGGTGTTGGTAGATACGCATGGAGGCGATGATCGATCAAGATTGGAGGAGTACTTGGAGGCGGTTAATCTGGAGGCGATTGATCTGAAGGCGGTCAATGTGGAGGCAGTCAATCTGGAGACAGTGAACCTGGAGGCGGTAGATCGGGAGGCATGTGCATTTGAATCTGAGACTCTATTCATTGGTTAACTCGAAATTGCGGGAATGTAGAGAATTGAGTACAACAAGGTTTGCTGAGAGCGGAGGGACTGGCTGGGAGTGAGAGACAGTCGATTTTGGGATGATGCAGTACTCGGTGTATTCTGTACTCAGTGTTTACTCATGATCATGGCATGGAGAGATAGAGAAGGATGTCTCAACCTCATGTTCTTAGGTGATGGTAGAGTTGACAACGAGAAAGAGAGAGAGATAAGAGGAGATAGGGGAAATCATCGTGAGGAACAGGGACTTCTGGGAATTTCGTGTGCAAGTCATTTTACCAGCCCCGATACGGCAGGTACGAGTCTTGATCCGGCGCGTAATAACACATATTCGAGGTCATCTAAACCTAATCAGGCAAGTCATACTCTTGATTTCTCGTATCCACTCGTATCCACCACATCGTTCTCATCCTCTTTGCTCATATCTCTCTTTCTCATCCACAACTCAGTGATCATCGCAGAACACACAGTTAAGTCATCCTTCTGTATCTCTGCATGCCACGATCAGGAGTTAACACCGAGTTGCAGCATACACCGAGCACAGCATACACCGAGTACAGAATGAGCGTACAATCGTCTGTCGTCCCTTCATTCTCACGATTACCACTTGACCCGTGAATGTAACATCAACTTCCGGGGTACCTCCCTACACAGATCGACCGCCACCAGCCAGTTCTCCATATGAGCTTCAATGGTAAAGTCACCTTGTCTCATTCCCACGGTGTTGAGTTGACTAGCCAAAGAATAGAGTCTCAGCACCCAGCGCGCCTCCCATCGACTGCCTCCGGTTCGACCATCTCCAAGTACGTCTCCGATCTCGCTCGACTACACCCTGCAAGTGCATCTGCAAACTCACTCGATCACGGCCTCGGAGTGCATCTCTGAGTTCATTCGAGCATGGCCTCCCAGTGCATCTCCATACTCACTCGATTACAGCCTCGGAGTGGCATCCCAAAGTTAACTTGATCATGGCCTCCATGTGCATCTCCAAAGTCGCTCGATCACGGCCTCGGATTGTTTCTCTCAGTTCACTTGATTGTGGTCTTCAGGTTCACCTCGAAATGCACTCAAGCACAGCCCGTAGCCTTTCCAGACATACCGTGTGTACATGGGTAGCTGTATAGATACACCAATGAGGATTCAAACTGAATACATGAGTTTCAAAAATCATCGAAAGATAAGTAGTAGCTATGATTTCCAGGCGCACCGGCAGCATTCGTAAAGAAGATAATGATTTTCCTAAACTGCTCTACCACTATTTGACGGGCTCCTGGGATTGTTGGCGCACCCGGGCTTCTCGCCGGCACACCCAGGCGCTCCCAAGCTTGGGGTTGGCGCTCCCAGGCTTGTCACTAGCACTCCCAGGCGCTCCCAGCTGCACCTGAACGCCACTGCATCGGTCCAGTAAACTCTGGGATTTGACGACCTAGGGAATCTGGTCCGACCACTCTCAGCCACTCCCCGAGGTTCCCAAAGACCAAAATACATTTTGCTGATGAAATCCACAATCGAGAGGATTTAAGAAAGGTCTTCGACCTCATTTTTCGTCCTTTCGACGCGCTTGTCAACACTGGAAAGCTTCTGCTTTGTGCGGATGGTCGGATGAAGCAAACTGCTCCTGACATCCGTGCATGGACGGCTGACTACTTCGAACACATTCACTTGAACTCAATCAAGCAGCCCAATTAACCTGCGAGTGAAGTACTGGAATCGTTGCTTAGCGAAGGGAATTCATCGCAGTAGCAATTAAGAGACTATCGGTTATACATCCAAAAGATGTTGCTCGCGACTTAGGGAGTTGAGACTAAGAGACGGGAAGCAAGTCAAGATCTGGATGATCGAGTGGTTGGAATCTCAAAAACAGTCTTCTGGAATATGAAATGCATCTCTTCGATGATTATTATTGTACCCGATATACTTCATACCTTCTATGTGGGTATGCTGCAGCATTTGATGGACTGGGTAATGTCCTCCCTCAAACAACATTCCAGGACAGATGAATTCAACCAGCCCTGGGCGATGATGCCTCCATATCCTGGCTTCGTTCGATGAAACAAGCCCTATGGCCAGGTGACGAAATTGGGGGGGTAAGGAGATGAGAGCACGCGGGAGTGTGATTGATCCAGTGTTCACAGCAACTCGTTGAAATCCTTCGGCAAGCGAAAGGATTTCATTCACAGAAGCTCTGTTGTGCGTGAAGAACTTAGTGTATTACCACCTTATGGCACAGTACCGGTACCGTACGGACACCACAATCGACATCAGCAAAAAACATCTCAGTCCGGGCGGGATGGCTCCGTCAGAGTGGATGTGCTCCTTCAGAGCTGTCAGGGACAACCCGGTGGCGGACTACACCATGCCCGGCGTCAATACCACGCGTGGCATTACATATCCCCCTCCGATCACAGTTTCGCCATTTCTTCTCGCTCTGTCGGTCACTTATTCTACACACAGAGTCTGGCGTTGTGGCCAACTGTGACCATACGTCGGAATGGGTTCATTGGGTACAGGCTTGCATCGGGATTGCAATGCAATCGGTGACGCTGCGAAAATCTGTCCTCGCATTGCTTTTACAATAAGCTCGAGGAGCTTAGGAAGAAGGTGAGAAGCTATGATACTACCCGGCCGTGAGGATCCACGCAATGGCGTGGATCCACGGACAGAGCGAGTGAGACCATAAGTTTGGAAAGATAGAGTGTGTATTTTCGTTGTACGACAAGATGAGATGAAAATGAGATGCTGTCTATCTACCCCGGAGTGTCCCGAATATATACTGCGCGTCGCTCATTCCACTTCGATTACCCCTGTATCTCAGTACACCCACTGTCGCTCATTGAACCTCCTTTACCCCAGTATCTCCGTACACCCACCGTCGCTCCTCAACAATATACTTGGAGTCCGCGATCGATGGAGTTTGGAGATGCAATGGGAGGCCGTGAGCGAGCGAGTTTGGAGATGCACTGGCAGGCCGAGATGTGGTGAACTCAGAGATGAACTTGGAGGCCGTGATCGATCGAGTTTGGAGATGCACTGGGAGGCTGTGACTGAGTGAGTTTGGCGATGCACTCGGTGTTAACTCATGATTATGGCGTGGAGAGTTAGAGTGGGATGACTTAACGTCGTGTTCTTAGGTGATGGTAGAGTTGAGCACAAGAAAGAGAGAGATCAGAGGAGATGGGGGAAATCATCATGAGGAACTGGGACTTAAGAGAATTTCGTGTGCGAGTCAATTGAGCATTTCCGGTACAGCAGGTACGAGTCCCGATCTGGCGGGTAACAACACCGATACGAGGTCTCCTAAACCCAATCAGGCAAGTGGTACCCGTGATTTCTCATAGCCGCTCGTATACTACATATCGTTCTCATCTTCATCCCCCATCTCTCTCTTTCTCATCCACAACTCTACCATCATCGCAAGAACACAAAGTCAAGTCATCCCTCTCTATCACTCCATGCCATCATCATGAGTTAACACTGAGTGCAGCATACACCAAGTACAGAATACACCGAGTACAGCATAGACCTAAGATTGTCTGTCGTCCCTTCATTCTCACGATTTCCAGTTGACCCCTGAATGTACCTTCAGCTTCCGGCGTACCTCCCTACCGATCGACCGCCGCCAGCGAGATCTCCATAAGAGCTTCAAAGGTAAAGTCACCTTGTCACATTCCCATGGTTGCGAGTCAACTACCTGATGAATTGAGTGCCGGCGCGCTGTCTATCGACCGCCTCCAAGTACTCGTCCAAACTTGCTCGATCGGGGCCTCCAAGTGCATCTCCAAACTCACTCGATCGTGGCCTCAAAGTGTATCTCCAGACTCGATCGATCACGGCCTCCAAGTGCATCTCTGAGTTCATTCCATCTCGGCCTCCCAGTGCATCTCCAAACACCCTCAATCACGCCCTCCAAGTGCATCTCTGAGTTCACTCCATCTCGAGCTCCCAGCGCATCTCCCAATTCGATTGATCATGGCCTCCAGGTGCATCTCCAAACTCGCTCGATCGCGGCCTCCACGTGTATCTCCAGACTCACTCGACTCCGGCCTGAAAGCACGCACGATCTTGGCCGCCCAGTGCATATCCCCAAACTCGCTCTATCACGGCCTCCACGTGTATCTCCAAATTCGCTCAATCACTGCCTCCAAGTGCATATCCAAAGTCGCTCGATCATGGCCTCGGAGTATATCTCTGAGTTCACTCGATCGTCATTTTCAGGCGCATCTCGAATTAATCTCAATGACCGCCTGCAGCCAGTCTTGATATAGCATGTGTAGATGGGTAGCTATATAGATACATAGATACATAGATACATAGATGAGAATACAAACTGAATACGTGACAGTGATTCGAGGTGCTCCCAGACATGTCGCCGGCGCTCCCAGGTGCTCCCAGGCTTGTTGTCGCCGCTCCCAGGCTTGTCGCCGGCGCTCCCAGTTACTCTGAAGGCCGGCAGGAATTCCCTCCTAGGGTCTGATACTCCTGAAATTGACGCATGTAAGTTTACACTCCACATCCTCTCAGACTAGTGACTAAAATACATTTTGCTGATGCTATGCAATGCGACCCGTCACCTGGGCAACGGGTAGCGTGTAATTCTCCGTCAGAGGGTACGAGGTTCCGTCAGAGCCGTCAGAGCCATCCCGAACACCCAGGTGTTTCTGACGGACACTATAGTTGTTGCTGATCGAGTACATGGAGAATGATCGGGAGGAAGTTCATCGTGAAAGAATGGTTTCGGTCAATTCCGGGCCAGTAAATCTACATCGCAGGTCTCAGAAGCCTGGAAGCAGCAGCTGACTCGGGACAAACAGGTGCATAGGCCGAGTGACCCCACACGGCACAATCTTTCTGCCGCTGCAAAGCGTAGTTGCATTGATCAAGATTAAATGCAGATCAAGTCAGAAATTGCACAACATCTCGTCGATGAATCGGATTTCATCTTTGTGAAGATGCACCTCCTGAACCACTTCACTGACTATATGCACCAGCTTGGCAACCTCTTAAATGGATACACTGAACTCCCAGAAAAAGCGATGATGAGTCTTAAACAAGCGTACCAACAATCGAATCTTCATGAGGCCCCCTTCCAGATTTTCCAAAGGCCAGCCCCAGTGGGAGGTGTTTCAGTATAGAGAACGGAATGCAAACACTGCAAAACAACGTTGTGACGATGATATGTCTCTAACCAAAGCACCTATCAAGCTAATAATGAAAAACCCGGGAGCAGAAATCAAGACCCTTGATGACCTGGCGGAGTGGGGTGCAATGCCAGAAGGGGAGCTGCAGAACGACATTACTTGTTGTTTCAAGAGATTCAACGACTTTACAGACTATGTCAATCACGATCAGTATTTTAATCATCTCAATGATGCAAAATACATTCGGCACAACGCAGTAGCAATTCTGGTGACGTCTTTTAAATGAGACCAGCAAGCAGTTCGTATGGTTCGTTGCAGTGGATCCACACGGTAGAGAAAGCATAAGCCACCAAGAAATGATACTGAGCTTCTCTGGATGGGGTCAAGTCTGGATAGCCACTTTCAGTTGACTGCTGGACACATTCCCACATGGCTGAAGGGTCATTTTGTTGTCAAAGATGCTGCATTGAGCGCTGAAGGGCTACTTGCCTTGGTTCAGCCGTTTCAAACATGTGCTTCTCTGGATGGGGTCGAGTCTGGATAGCCACTGTGAGTCAAGTGCTGGACGCATTCCCACACGGCTGAAGTGTCTTTTTGCTGTCAAAGATGCTGCATCCAGCGAGCCATACACCTTCTTCCTCCAACGCCGCAGCGAGATATCTCACGGTGGTAGCAATACAATTGACTGGAATTCTCTAGATTTGTTTCACATGTAGATTGTTCGACTTGATGCTTGAAGTTATCGAGGCAGCAATATATAGAAATCTGATGAGTGTTCACTCTGGGTGACTTGATTTTGGTAATGGGAGTTGTGCAAGCTTGTGTATAATCGATGTCTCAAGGGATTAAATAGTTAAGGATATTCCTGAGATCAACGCAACAGTTCAAAAAACCATTGAAACCTGTAAAATCGAAAGGACCAACATCAGAGAAACTGGTGTAATGAATTACCTAAACCGACTAAACACGTTTTTGAGATGTTGACATGACGTGATCACATCATTGAACGTTTCGAAGCATGGTGGAAGGTTGCAACAAAGTCGCTCAGATTATTCCTGGACAATGTGAGAAGGATCGGAGCGTGGGGTCCATTGTCAGAGACCAATTTCACTGTTTGCTGATGTACACCCGGATGACAGGCATAAGAGAGAGGTTTTCGCTCCGGCAGGCTTCTATAAGTGGATGGTGAATCTGGTTGGTCCGGCTAATGGCCATCAGCATTTGTGCGCTCCATGCATTGCATTTTGGGCGCATATAAGAAGTTTGAAATTGAATGTTACGATGACGTGCGGATTTGTTCTCCCAGTCTGGCCGAACACACGATGCATGTTGACACTATCCTGCTGGCAATTGGGGCGGCGCATCTCCGGTTGAAAGAGCGAAAATGCGTTGTTGGGCCCACTGAGATGTTGTTTGTTGGTTTCAAGGTCAATTCGAGTGGAATTCACATGGAGGACATGAAGATTGCAGCCATAAATGACTGGCCAGTACCAGGGAGCACAGCCCAGCTTTGGGCGTTCCTGGGGTTGGCAGGCTACTATAAGATATTTGTGAACAAGTTCGCGCACTGGACCACTCAGCTATACGCGTGGACAGCTGGTAAACTTGCCTTGTGGTGCCGTTGGAAGCATCAGGCAGCATTGAATGATACTCCCAGCGCTTTGGTGTCTGCTCAGGCGCTGGCACATCACGATCCCGAGCGGGAATTCACTCTGCACACCGATGCTTCAGAGCTCGTGATGCGAGGTGTTCTGGCTCAAATGCAACCCTGGGGACTGGAGGGCCAGCTATTGAAAATTCCGCTGGGCTTCTTCTCTCGGAAAGCACATGGTGTCGAGACGTGTTGTGCAGCGTACGACCGCGAGTGGTTGGTGATCCACGACTATTCCATTTACTGCCAGCCTTACCTCAACAGTTGACATATGGCAGTGTACACAGACCATGCATTGCTGCAGCATATCCGGAGCTAGCAAAGGCTTTTTAGCTGCGAATGGCAACAACTAGATGAACTACAGCAGATCGACTGTTCAATCGCGTACTTTCCTCGGGCGGCCAATTTGGTAGCAGATGCGTTGAGCGGAATTCACCATCCAGTGTCTGCAACCCCAGCAGCAAACATCAGCATAAATACCATGGAACTCAATATCATCGGGACGGAGGAATAGAAGCAGGACAAGTGTGAGTTGCAGGTGGAAGACCAGAGTTTTGGTTCAATTTTCAAAGCCATTCGTGGGGAAGCTGATGTAACCAAGGATGCAAGAAATCAGGCGTTTCAGCATTTGAAAAGAAGAGCACCATTGGAAAAACATGGTGCGAGCAGGACTGTTCTGACTGGATCATGGCCTTCTAATTCGCGGGGATACTGACGCAATCTGCATCCCATTGGACATGTGGTGCAATGTTATCTCGGAAGCTCATGACTCTACGCTTGGTGGCGGACACAATGGAGCTGAAACAACGGCGGTGGCCCGTGCATCAGACTTGTGTTGGCCTTCTCAATCTCAGACTGTATGGGCAGGGGTTTGAGGTTGCGACTGTTAGGGGTTCTCCTCGAACAGCATTATCGGTACTTGTTAAATTGTATCTCAATTCATGTCACGGTGTACTGCAGGTCTAGTCACATGATATGCATAACACCTTTTGATGACAATGCAAGTGGGCCAGTCTTATAGCTTGGAGTGGAGCTACATAAGAATCACGTGTCTATGAAATAGACACTTCTGGCATCAAACAGAGTCATGATTGATGATGCAGCGCTGTTGCCATTGCAGGGAAACTTGTTTCAGCCGAGTGCAGCGTGTTCAACCACATTTGCTTCACTAGATACTAGCGGGACATGTCTGATTGAACTGGAGCTTACTCCAAAAACAATAGACATGGCAGTCAACAGTAAATAGGCGAGTAAGCAGGACTTCTGACTTATTGCCTCAGGCGATCAGAACCATCAGGGTACTCCCCAGTCAAAGAGTATAGTCTTGGCCTTAGAATTGTTGAAATAGTGATGCTAGAGAAGCTTGATTGTATTCAATCTAAGAGGGCCACTAGGCCAGTATATATATGAACGTACCAGTACGGCTAAATGCCATCAGCTCGTAACAGAGTCAACAGTCATCTCCGGCCATACGAGACATCACCGTCTCCGGCCATACGAGACATCACCGTCTCCGGCCATATGAGACATCTCTGTCTCCGGCCATACAAGACATCTCCGTCTCCAACTGTACAACACATCTCCATCTCCGACTGTACAGGACATCTCCGCCTCCGGCTGTACAAGACATCACCGTCTCCGGCTGAGACCTGTATATGCAATACTCCCTCCTCATGTTATACACCGTAGAGCAAGAAACAAAACAAGATGAAAAGAATGAAACAAAGTGATTCTCATAACGGCCTCCTTAAAACCCTGTGAGAGTGAGCAGGGAAAGAGTGCTGCCGTAGCCAGGGGATGGCCATCCATTAAGAAACAAACAAATCCGTGTGCCCAAAAGAAAAGTGAAACAACCTTAAATCCAACCTTAAATCTAACCTTAAATCGACCTCTATTACCATAGCCCCATCGCCTTTGTGAATTTCTCGTGCGTATCCTTCGTCAAGGCCTTGGTTAGTATGTCTGCCACGTTCTCGTTTGTGGGCAGGTAAGAGTACATCAGCAACAACTCTAGTTTCCGTCAGAAACACCCGGGTGTTCCGGACAGCTCTGAAGGCTCTGACGGAACCTCGTACCCTCTGACGGAGAATTACACGCTACCCGTTGCCCAGGCGACGGGTCGCGTTGCATAGCATCAGCAAAGTGTATTTTAGTCACTGGTCTGAGAGGATGTGGAGTGTAAACTTAGATGCGTCAATTTCAGGAGTATCAGACCCTAGGAGGGCATTCCTG
>Ga0307512_10000696_pt1 | contig 49983 bp, 42 predicted proteins | sample 14_EM_MG_FD_200267 | JGI IMG/M metagenome (GOLD analysis project Ga0307512, IMG submission 200267) | Populus trichocarpa ectomycorrhiza microbial communities from riparian zone in the Pacific Northwest, United States - 14_EM | ecosystem: Host-associated > Plants > Roots > Unclassified | place...
TGAACTAACTTGTGTCTGCGCTCTTGTTGTGTGCCAAGAAGTTCCGTATTGGATGTAGCGCCCGCCAATCTGCCGGTATTTGATCCGCTCTCACCTGCCGGAGGTGGTTGTGTATCCATAATGTGCTGATGTGTAATAGGAGAGGAAGATGATAACGAGAGGAAGTGGGAAGCCCTGAAGACTGTATAGTCATCTTCATGTCAGAATGGAATATATAGCAGCCAACATGATCGTTATGATCAAGATGAATCGTTCTGAGTATGGATGCAAGTTGCAGGGGTTTCCCACCGCCCCGCAATTTGCAATCGGTCGGTCTGACGTTGCCTGTTTGATAACAGGGATCAATTGCGGCGTACGACTGCCGAAATCACCCAATTGCTGGATATTGAGAGGATGTAGTTCGAGCGAAAGGACGTCTGCTGATGTTTGTCTCAAATAATCCCCGGGATATTATATGAAACTGACGCTAACAATCATGTCGTGTTGTACGGTTAGCGTCATTATTCCGAATTTATTGACGGTCAAGAGAGCGGTTTTGCTTTGTTCGAGATGAGTAAACATACTAACCTTGACATAAAAGACGCAGCTTACCTCCATATTGTCCATAACTTGCAACATCCAACATCTCGCCCAACAACAAATTCCACAAAAACAACAATGGTCAATCCTCCGAAAAAGAACTTTTCGCCACTTCCGGCGGGAAGCTACGGCAAATCGAAAAAGCGGTCAACCCAACGACGTCATCAATCGAATGATGGCAAGAGCGGTTTGGTGGCAGAGAGAATCTGAGCCCTTGGGGTATTGCGCAGCTTGAGATCCAAAAAGAAGCTTGCAGCAGAGAAGCGACGAGATACGCACTTCTCAAGCAATGCAGAGGAAGAGAACTGGATTGAGGATTATGTGGAGAGAGAGACCGCTGGGGCAAGAAAGCGAGTTGAAGACGCAGAGGCCGCGGTTCAACAGGAGCAGAATGATATGACGCAGGCTGAAATAGCGGGATTGACGTCCACAGAGCTCGAAAAGACGTTTGAGGATATGCTGGTTGCTATCGGAGACAGTCTGAGTGATCTTGCAAGTTCCGATGATGGGCAGGATGAGGAAGAAGAAGCTGATGAAGAGACTGAGCAGGGCAATTTGAGCGAAGATGACGAACCCGGCTGGGTGATGGGCACAATCACCAAAACGGTCCAGCAGCGCATGGAGAGATTTTGGCAGAAGCAGATGAAGATCGACGAATTGACCCAACCGGGATGGGAGGATGCAGCCGACTACTTCCGTGAACGAGAGAAGAAGTATGGCACGACCAATTGAGGGTTCCGGCCGTCGTCCAGTCGTAAACAATGGATGACGCTCCGGTACCTCCCCCAGCAACATTTGGAGAGCTGATGGAGAGTCTTGACATTGTCCCTAGAATATTACAAAGGCCGCAAGGGACTTCTCGACCAGGAAGTATTCATATTATGCTAGGTTCAGTGAAGCCGCAGTCGCAATCGAGCATACCAAGTGGTGAGCCAGCGGCAGAGCCTGATTCGTCAATGTTGCTGAAAGCGAAGCCAATTGAACCTGTAAGCTTTTACCCCTGCATATAGCCTCCAGCTAATGACCATATAGATATCGGATTCCGACGAAGAGATGTTGACGGCTCCAGGGTCTGCGGAAGAATAGTGATGCAAACTGTACTTTTTGACGTCTTATCGCGGTGAAATGCAAGTTGTATACCAATTTAGCTACTTGTCAGCTTTGGCTTGATTTCAGTGACCAAATTGTGAGACATGATAATTCGTCTGTGCATGTGCAAGGGTCGAACGCACCATGTGAAAGTTCTAAAATCCCAATCGGGTTATAAGACGGCCATCACGTTGGGTTTGATTCTGCAAGTGACTCTTAGGTGACAAAGCAAAAGCAATATTAGTGACAAAATGTGCTGACAAAATTTAAGTGAGTGATGTCATACGTGTCATAGGAAGAGCGGTCAGTGCGCATGACGAATCAATCTAAACGACAGCCGTCATCCAATATTCATCCATGTATCCAACTGCATAACTTTCTGCACAGACCTGGTGCACATGGTTGAGATATTTGAAATTGCTTGTGGTACGTCATGGAAATCGAGGAGAAGGAGCTGGATAAGGAATGGTGAGGATGTCGAGGTAAATTTACCAAAAACTAGTGAAATGATTCATGTGCCGTCAATTGCCGGCCGAAAGCGCAGGAATGTGATAGGGCCAAGTCATTTCTCACTTAGATAGCGTAGATAGCAGTTGATCAAAAATTGAGAGCTAACAAAACTCCTGGATGCAAACAATAATAGATACAAACGCAATAATGGATGTCATAACTGTGTATTTGATTCGTTGGATATAATTATTGAGTGTACAAACGCTGTTTCGATGTGATCAATGTGATCGTCAACGGAGCAGCAACAATTTTTGGCATTGTGTCATGGAACATCCAGTAGGCTGTGCGGTTACCCTAAGTCATAATCGAACTATCAGCTGCCTTTCTATCGAACAATGGTGACGGCAACATTTCTACTATGTCCTAAAAATGAGCGTCAACAGAGCGTCAACAACTTTTCGCCTTGCATCTTGGAAAATCCATGGGGTGCGCAGTGGGGTTACCCAATAATCGCGCTATCGGCCGCCTTTCTAGGCAAAATCTCTTTAAACGACATCACGACTATGTCCTAAAAATGAGCGTCAACGGAGCGTCAACGACTTTTAGCCTTGTATCATGGAACATGCTAGGGCTGTGCGGCGGCATCAAGCCATAATTACATTATCAGCTGCCTTTCTAGGCAAAAACTGTGGAGACTACATCGCTACTATGTCCTGAAATTGAGCGTCAACGGAGCGTCAACGACTTTGGGCCTTGTATCATGGAAAATCCTAGGGCTGTGCGGCGGCATGAAGCCATAATTACATTATCGGCTGCCTTTCTAGGCAAAGACGGTTGAGACTACATCGCTACTATGTCCTAAAAATGAGCGTCAACGCAGCGTCAACGACTTTCGGCCTTGTATCAAGGAAAATCCTAGGGCTGTGCGGCGGCATGAAGCCATAATTACATTATCGGCTGCCTTTCTAGGCGAAAACGGTTGCGACTACATCGCTACTATGTCATAAAAATGAGCGTCAACGGAGCGTCAACGACTTTTAGCCATGTATCATGGAAAATCCTAGGGCTGTGCGGCGGCATGAAGCCAGAATTACATTATCGGCTGCCTTTCTAGGCGAAAACGGTTGCGACTACTTCGCTTCAATGTCCTAAAAATGTGCGTCAACGGAGCGTCAACGACTTTTGGCCTTGTATCATGGAAAATCCTAGGGCTGTGCGGCGGCATCAAGCCATAATTACATTGTCGGCTGCCTTTCAAGGCAAAAACGGTTGAGACTACATCGCTACTATGTCCTGAAAATGAGCGTCAACGGAGAGTCCACGACTTTTGGCCATGTATCTCGGACAATCTGAGGGCACTGCGGCGATATCAATAGATAATTGAACTATCGGCCGTCTTTCTAGGCAAAAATGCTATTGACGACATCGTCACTACTCCCTAAAATTGACCGTCAACGGAGCGTCAACGATTTGAGGCCTTCCATCTTGGAAACTCTTGCGGTTATGCGTCTTCAATGCTCTATAATCGTACTACCGGCCACCTTTCTAGGCAAATATGCTCCCGACAAGATCGTAACCATGTCCCAAAATGAGCATCAACGGAGCGTCAACGATTGTTGCGCTGGCATCTTGGATGATATAACCGGAATAGAACGCAGATAAACCACAATGAACCTATCGACAGCCTTTATTGGCAAAAATGCAAGTGTCAATATCGCGTCCGCCTGCTACAATTGCGCGCCCACGGTGTGTGAAGGCTCTGAACGCTACCCAGCAATACACTGCAGTATGCTGTTGCTAAATGGAGGTTTCCGCGGTCAGTCGTTGCAATCTGTCCTTGTATTCATCATAACAAATATGCATGCAATGTCTGACTGATCTGAATATTATCCTTGTAGCTGTAGAGTCAATATTTAAGAACCCGCAATCTGCTTTACTGTATCGTTATTGTCGGCAGTCTCTCGTGTCGGATTACCCAGCTTTTGAATTTCTACCGCCATGTCTGATACACAATCTTTGAACACCTCATTGCTAGAGGTTATGATCTCTTCCAAAAATGAACCTGTCTTTATTCGTGATTTGAGCGACCTTACTTTACAAATCATCTTCAATGCTTGGTGGGCTTCCATGAATGTAGGCTCGAAGCGGCCTATTGCTTGGAAGAATTCTAGACATGCACCTTCGTGGCGATTCTATTTGAACTGTGGAATTCAGGAGACCGGCAGCCCTGGCATCATATGTATCGTTTGTCATCAAGTTCTTCGCCATCCATCAGAACATGGGACCATTTCAATGGGGAAACACTTGCTGGCAAAAGCTCACATCGCAAAGTTAAACGAATTAACAGAGTCCGAGGTCACTGAATTGACTTGTTCAACAGTGGATGAAACAGCTTTGGCCATCCTGAAGAGGCAAGGAAGTCGTGGAATTACAATAGTAAGTTTGCAGAGGAAAACCATATTTGATAGCCAGTTTAATCCATATTGACCAAAATGACAGACAAAACGTTCCAAACTGGCAGATAAGGACTTTGAAACTTCTGAATTTCACCAAGACACGTGGAATCGCTACCTCATGTTAGGATTTGTTTAGGCACATATTCCATGGAACGCTATATCAAACCTTCAGCTTCGACGGTCATATAAGGCTTTAAGCGATGTCCTAGTTCTTCCGTCCGCTACGACCCTTAGTAACATTTGCCGGATGGAATATGCACTGACTGTGGATGCAATTAAGAAGCAATTGCCACTACGAAATAAAGTTAGTTTAGCTTTGGACGGATGGACATCAACGAACAAACTACCCATAACGTCGGTGATTGCTTACTATATGGATTGAAATTGGGCATTGCGTGAAGTTCAACTCGCTTTCGATGAGGTGAATTGCCTGTTCATTTCCCATTTCGAAAGCTAATTAAGGATGACAGGTTAAGGGCCGGAATACTGGAGCAAGGCTAGCTGTACATTTGAAGGCCGTGCTCAATCGTTTTGAGCTTACCGACGGCCGTTTGCTTGGTATTACGACTGATAATGCTTCCTCAAACTACTCGATGACACGCGAGCTGCAATCAACATTTGAGGCCTCTCGAATCGAGTGGCCTGCATTGAGGAACCATATACTGTGCATGGCGCACGTCATACAGCTGGCTTTAGGTGCATTCATGAGCAGTCTCGGTATAAAAGACCGCACCAAGTCTTGGGAAGCCCATGAGCACGATCAGCAATTTGCCGAGAATGAAAGCATAGACATTGGCAAGAGTCAAAGACTTCGAAAGGAGGGCAATGCTAGAATCAATAGGGTGTCGGCCATCAGACCAGGTTTAGCAAAGATAATTGAGAAAGTACGTATTTCATGATATTTTGAAAGTCCTGAAGCTGACCTTCATAATGCAGAGAATGCTTGCTGTATTAATTACACTAACACCTGGTCGCCGAAACGAGTTTATTGACTGTCAGAAAGCCAAAGTCCGCATGGCTGTACTTCCGATTATGTATGTGAAGACACGTTGGAACTCTACTCTGGAGTTGCTCGAGCGAGCCTACCGCTTAGGGCAATTCACCCGCGAGTGGCTGCAGAACCCAAAATACGCTGAATCTCGGACAGTATTCACAACTCAGGATGAATGGACGATTGATAATTATGTCATTGAATTATTGAGGCCATTTCGATATTGGACCCTTTGGATGTCGAAGAGGCATACAGTCACATTGCACCATGTTAGTACTGTGTACAATGACATGTTCGATCACATGGACGGCGTGATGCGAGCTTCGGCCAAGAAGAAGACTGCATGGAAGGAAGACTTGTGCTTCGCTGTGAAATTAGCTCGACAGAAGCTCTCCGCATACTACGCCGAAGTGACTCCAACGACGGGCATGCTTCTGATTTCCGCGCACATCCTTGATCATTTCAGGAAGTTGCGATCGTTTAGAAAGTGGGACAAAGGAATGGATATTAATCCTGAGGACCAGACATCCTACACTACACAATGCCAAGAGGCCTTTCTGAAGTATGTGGAGGATCAATACTGCGCTAAACATCGACGTGTGCCGGTCAATAAACTCGAAACAGTACCGACCAGCAATCTCTTCCCCTCTGCAACTGCTTCAGGGTCCTATCAATCATCCTTCGATCCATATGATTTGTCCAGCAATGATGAGGAATACTTAACGCCTAACAATGTGGCTGAGACGACACCCGGATGAGGTGATCGCGCAGCCCGCTTATTGACTGCCGCCAGGCTCTATTTGAATTCGCCTCCTGAAGCACCAAAGAACTGGGGGCAAATCAATCCAAATCCCAATGATTACCACTCCGACCCAATGGAGATTAGGAGTACATTTTGGATACCGGACATAACCGACTGGTGGCGACAACAGGAGGAAACGCAATCAAAGTACCCCGATCTCTCTAATGTGGCGCGCGACATATTCTCAATCATACCACACGGTGTCGGAATGGAGGCCAGTTTTTCCCATGGCCGAGATGTTATCGGCTGGAGGCAGTCAAAAACCACAGGCGAGACCCTTCGCAAAGAAGTTGTTCTAAGGCAGTTCGCTCGAGCCCATAACGGGATTTTGGCAGGCACTGACCCCGAATAGGATACCATGAACACAGAAAATGACTCGGAAATGAAGAAAGAGGCGGAGGAACGGAAATTGAACAGAATGGCCAAGGTTCACGACTTTGTGGAGATGTGGCAGGGCAGCCACAACCTACGTGCTAAACAGAAGGAATCCTGGGCTCAAAACAAGCAGATGACCGCTGTGGGATACATTTCGGACATGGAAGAGATCGTCAAATCATCCTGGTCACACTTCCAACATGATGGTGCGGCTGCATTTAAATTGTCAGAAAGATCACCTTTGCCACCAGCTTTGTCTGCAAAGGACCTCCCTGGAGGACCAACTCAAATCTTGGATGTCCGCCGTATTCGGAGAATCAACTGTCCTCCAGTCGCAAGCGACGAGGATCGCGCACCTGAAAGCATTTCGGACACTGAGGATTGGCTAAACTGGAATGGCGACTTGGATAATCCAAATGACAGCGAAGAGGATCACGCAGCGGACGATGACTCTGATATAGAGCACAACAATTGCATCGTGGATCCAGAATGCCCACAGCAGCAGGATATGGCGCCCCGCCAAATGTGCCCAGATTAGTTCGGCCGACACGGAAGTCAAAGAGACAGGCTGAAAAGATTTCAATGACGGTCAATGCAGCTGAAACGCGGAGAAATAAAGGAGGGAAGAAAAAGTAGTACAGAATGCGTCAATGGTTCACCAGCTTTATGTAGCTTGACCGAGAGTTTCAGTTAGAGTTACATTATGGGTGAATGGTAAGTAGCTTGTGAATATCTGTTCATAGATAGATGTATACCAGGCGCAATGAATCTGTTGGCATGATACATCATTTTTAGTGGTGTGAGAGTGAACAGTGCAAGAGAATGACGCCGCTCGGCTTTGCCACAGGATTGAGTCTCAATCAAGCAGAAAGCCAACCGGTACAGTCAAATCAGGATGAAAACAATTATGTGCGGCAGCAGATGATGAATGGACAGTACATTAAAATGAGAGTCAACGGAGCGTCCACGATTTGTGGTCTTGTAAGTACGGTAATTCAGCAGTGACTTGGTCGATGTTATGCATAACGGACGTATTGGCAGCTTCTATTGGCAAAAGAGATAGCTACACGGTCACCGCCCCATTTTTAGCATGAGCGTCAACGGAGCGTCAACGATTTTCAGCTTTGCATCTTGAGTAAGTTATGTTCTGACTGGTTACAGCCATCCATTTATGCGATATTGGCAGCCTTTACTGGCAAAAGCACCAGCCAAATGCTCCCTGCAGCATCCTGAAAATGAGCATCAAAGGAGCGTCAACAGTTTTAGGACTTGCATATTGCGTAGTCAAGGCATTGCGTGGATTTTCGCATGCATAACTGTATTATTGACTGCCTTTCTAGGCAAAAATACCATACATTGAAGGTGAAACACAGATTCCAAATTAATTGATATTGCAAACTGCTCAACAAGCAAAAGCTCATTAATGGTTGCTGAAAACTTCATTTTGATAAGATACTATTAACACACTGCAAATACAAGAGCCTTATACGAATCTATGGATGGACCCGCTGTGCGACCCGCTGACAACCCGCCCACTTCAGACGGATTGGGAGTTTACCATGGAACTGAACCCGAGTGGGCTGTTCAGGTTTATTGACGACCCGGAGCGCCAATTTGGCAACATTTCGGATTGGACCCGGACCCGGACCCTAAGTGACGGTCCGGAACAGTTGCTAACACTAACCTCCACCAGCAACATTTGGATAGCTGATGCAGAGTCTTGACATTTTCCCCGGGATATCACAAAGGCCGCAAGGGACTTCTCGACAAGGAAGTAGTCATATTAGGCTAGGCTCGGTGAAGCTGCAGTCTAAATCGAGCATACCCAGTGTTGAGACAGCTGCAGAGCCTGATTGATCAATGTTGCTGAAAGCGAAGACAGTTGAACCAGTAAGCTTTTACCCCTGCATATAGCCTCCAACTAATTACTATATAGATATCGGATTCCGACGAAGAGATGGTGACGGCTCCTCCATCTGCGGAAGAATAGAGGTGCACACTCTACTTTTTGACGTCTGATCGCGGTGAAAAGCAAGTTGTTTACCAAATTGGCTACTTGTCAGCTTTGGCTTGATTTCAGTGACCAAATTGTGAGACATGATAATTCGTCTGTGCATGTGCAAGGGTCGAACGCACCATGTGAAAGTTCTAAAGTGAAAACCGGGCTGTAAGATAGCCATCACGTTCGGTTTTATTCTGCAAGTGACTGTTATGTGGCAAAGCAAATGCAATATTAGTCACGAAATGTGCTACCGAAATTTAAGTGAGTGCTGTCATACGTGTAGTAGGAAGAGCGGTCAGTGCGCATGACGAATCGATCTGAACGACAGCCGTCATGCCATATTCATCCATGTATCTAACTGCATAACTCTCCTCACAGACCTGGTGCACATTGTTGAGATATTTGAAATTGCTTGTGGTACGTCATGGAAATAGAGGGGAAGGAGCTGGATAAGGAATGGTGAGGAAGTCGAGCTATATTTGCCAAAAACTAGTAAAATGATCTACATGCCGTCAGTTGCTGGCCGAATGGGCAGGAATGTGATAGGGCCACGTCATTTCTCAGTCGGATAGTGTAGATACCAGTTGATCACAAATTGAGAGGTGACAAAGCACCTGGATGCAAACGATAATACATACAAAGTCAATAATGGATGTCATAAATGGGTATATGATTCATTGCATAGAATTATTGAGTATACAAAGGCTGTTTCGATGTGATTAATGTGAGCGTCAATGTAGCATCAACAATATTTGGCATTGTGTCATGAAACATCCAGAGGGCTGCGCGGTAACGGTAAGTCATAATCAAACTATCGGCCGCGTTTCTATTGCATAATGGTGACAGCAACATTTCTACTATGTCCTAAAAATTAGCGTCAACAGAGCGTCAACAACTTTTGGCCTTGCATCTTGGAAAATGCATGGTGTGTGCAGCAACGTCACCCCATAATCGCGCTATCGGCCTCCGTTCTAGGCAAACCCTCTTGGTTCAACCTCGTTACTATGCCCTGAAAATGAGTGTCAACGGAGCGTCAACGACTTTTGGCCGTGTATTATGGAAAATCCTTGGGCTGTGCGGCGGCATGCAGCCATAATCATATTTCCGGCTGCCTTTCTATGCAAAAACAGTTACGACTACATCGCTACTATGTCCTAAAAATAGGCGTCAACGGAGCGTCAATGACTTTTGGCCATGCATCCCGGACAATCCGAGGGCAGTGCGCCAATGTCAACACATAATCGAACTATCAGCCGTCTTTCCAGGCAAAAATGCGATTGAGGACATCGTCACTACGCCCTAAAATTGATCGTCAAAGGAGCGTCAACAATTCCAGGCCTTTCATCTTGGAAAATCATGAGGCTATGCATCTACGATGATCTATAATCGTACTACCCGCCGCCTTTCTAGGCAAATATTCTTCCAACAAGATCTCAACCATGTCTCAAAATGAGTGTCAACAGAGCGTCAACGATTGTTGCGTTGGCATCTTGGATAATATATGGTGAATGGAACGCAGATAAACCACAATGAGGCAATCAGCAACCTTGATTGGCAAAAATGCAAGTGTCGATATCGCGTTTGCCTCCTACAATTGTGCGCCTATGGTGCGTCAAGGCTCTAACCGCGACACAGCAATAAACTGCAGTATGCTCTCCCTACATGGAGGTTTACGTGGTCTGTCGTTGCAATCTGTCCTTGTATTCAACAACCCCATTATGCATGCGATGTCTGACTGATCTGATTATGTTCCTTGTAGCTGTAGAGTCAATATTTAAGAACCCGCAATCTGCTGTACTGTATCGTCATTTTCGGCAGTCTCTCGAGTCGTATTACCCAGCTTTCGAATTTCTACCGCCATTCCGGATGAACAATCTTTGAAAACCGCATTGGTAGAGGTTATGATCACTTCCAAAAATGCACGTGGCTTTATTCGTGATTTGAGCGACCTTACTTTGCAAATCATATTCGATGGTTGGTGGGTTTCAATGAATGTAGGCTTCACGCACCCTGTCGCTTGGAAGAATTCTCGACATGCGCCTTCATAGCGATTCTATTTGCACTGCGGAATTGAGGGGACCAGCAGCATCAGCAACAACTCTAGTTTCCGTCAGAAACACCCGGGTGTTACAGACGGCTCTGACGGCTCTGACGGAACCTCGTACCCTCTGACGGAGAATTACACGCTACCCGTCACCCAGGCGACGCGTCGCGTTGCAGACGTACCTCCTTTACGTTGTGGTGACATTTACGCACCATCAGAAGGACACGTGTGTTACACTCTTCGCAGGGGATGCAGTTATGCTGAAGCTGTTTTCACAACGCCTGGCGATGTTAAATCATAGCTACTACTTATCATTCAACAATTTTCAAAACTTATGCATTCGGTTTGTATTCTCATCTATGTATCTATGTATCTATCTAGCTACCTGTCTACACAGGGTATATCTGGACAGGCAGCAGGCGGTGATTGTCAGCAATTCGAGGTGCGCCTGAAGATGACAATCGGGTGAACGTCCACCTCCGTTACCACTGTATCCCTGTACACCCGCCGTCGCTCATTAACGATGTACCTGGAGGCCGTGATCAAGCGAGTTGAGAGATGCACTTGGAGGCCGTGATAGAGCGATTTTGGAGATGCACTGGGAGGCCGTGATCGAGCGAGTTTGGAGATGCACTTGGAGGGCAAGATAGAGGGAACTGAGAGATGCACTTGGAGGCCATGATAGAGCGAGTTTGGAGATGCACTTGGAGACCGAGATTGAGTGAACTCAGAGATGCACTTGGAGGCCGTGATAGAGCGAGTTTGGGGATGCGCTTTGAGCCCGTGATCGAGTGAGGTTGGAGATGCAATTGGAGACCGAGATTGAGTGAACTCAGAGATGCACTCCGAGCTGTGATCGAGCGAGTTTAGAGATGCAATTGCAGCAGGCTATGATCGAGAAAGATTGGAGGAGTAGTTGGAGGTGGTCGATCTAGAGGCGGTCGATGGGAGCCGCGCCAGGTACTGAGACTCCATTCATCGGTTAGTTAACTCGAATCCGTGAGAATGTGATGAGGTGACTTTACTTTGGAAGCTCTTATGGAGAACTGGCTGGTGGCAGTCAATCTGAAGGGAGGTACACCGGAAGCTGAAGCTACATTCAGGGCTCAAATCGAAATCGAGAGAATGAAGGGACGACAGACAATCTTAGGTGTATGCTGTACTCGGTGTATGCTGCACTCAGCGTATGCTGCACTTGGTGTTAACTCATGATGATGGCATGGAGAGATAGAGCGGGATGACTTAACTTTGTGTTCTTGCAATGATGGTAGAGTTGTGGGGGAGAAAGAGAGAGATATGGAGGATACGAGCGGAGCTAAGAAATCAGGGGTACGACTTGCCTGATTGGGTTTAGAAGACATCGTATCGGTGTTATTACTCGCTGGATTGGGACTCGTACCTGCTGTATCGGGGATGGTAAATTGACTCGCATTCCAAATTCTCTTAAGTCCCAGTTTATGATGATTTGCCCCACCTCTGATCTCTGTCTTTCTTGTGCTCAACTCTACCATCACCTAAGAACACGAAGTTATGTCATCCCTCTCTATCTCTCCATGCCATGATCATGACTTGACACCGAGTACAGCATACATCAAGTACAGCATCATCCCAAGATCGACAGTCTCCCGCTCCCAGCCAGTGTCCCATCTCTCGGCGGATGTTGTTGTACTCAACCCTCTACATTCCCACAATTACAAGTTAACCAATGAATAGAGTCTCAGCTGCCGTCGCGCCTCCCTGCAAATTGACCCCTTCCAAGTACCCCTCCAATCTCGCTCGATCATAGCCTGCAAGTGAATCTCCAAACTTGCTCTATCAAGGTCTCCAAGTGCATCTCTCAGCTCGCTCGATCACAGCCTCCAAGTACAATGTTCATGAGCGACGGCGGGTGTACAGAGATACAGGGGTAACGGAGGTGGACTGAGCGACGGGAAGTACATATTCGGGAGACCCCGGGGTAGATAGAAATCATGTCATTTTAATCTCATCTGGATCCACACAATTGCGTGGATTCTCACGGCCAGGTAGTATGATATCTTCTCACTTTCTTCGTAGGCTCCTCGAGCAAGAACCGTTCTTTCTCACGAAATTAGTTTGGATGTCGCGACAGGTGTGGCGGAATGTCGATGGTGGGCTCACAGCCGTCGATGTATATATATAGAGATACTCAAATAATGCATGCCATATTATGAGGTAGTGAATCTTGTGACTATAACAAAGACGAATATGATAGACCAAATGCCTTGTGCTTATGGCTGCGTGTGGCTTCCGGACCGATATACATTTTGCTGACATACCCAATGAACCTATTCCGACGTATGGTCACAGTTGGCCACAACCCCACGGAGATCGTTTACATTAGGATACCGTAAGAGCAATACGAAACGAGAAAACCGCGATTGGAGGGCGATATGCAACACGACGCGTCCTGTTGGCACTGGGCGCAGAGTAGTCTGCCACCGGGGTGTCTTTGACGGCTCTGCCGGAGCACGTCCACTCTGACGGAGCCATTCCACCCTGAAGGAAATGTTTTTTGTTGATGAGCCCTGGCAACATATGTATCGTTTGTCATCAAGTTCTTCGCCATCCATCAGACCATGAGCCCAGATCAATGGGGAAACACTTACTGGCAAAAGCTCACATCGCAAAGTTCAACGAATTAACAGAGTCAGAGGTCACTGAATTGACTAGTTCAACAGTGGATGAAACAGCTTTGGCCATCCTGAAGAGGCAAGGACGTCGTGCAATCACAATAATAAGTTTGCAGAGGAAATCCATATTTGATATTCAGTTGAATCCATATTGACCGAAATGACAGACAAAACGTTCCAAACTGGCAGATAAGGACTTTGAAAGTTCCGAATTTCACCAAGACATGTGGAATCGCTACCTCATGTTAGGATTTGTTTCGCCACATATTCCAGGGAACGCTATATCAAATCTTAAGCTATGACGGTTATATAAGGCATTACGCGGTGACCTACTTCTTCCGTCCGCTACAGCCTTTAGTAACATTTGCCGGACGGAATATGCACTGACTGTGGATGCAATTAAGAAGCAATTGCAACTGCGAAATAAAGTTAGTTTAGCTTTGGACCAATGGACATCAACGAACAAAGTAGCCATAAGGTCGGTCATTGCTTACTATAGGCATCGAAATTGGGCATTGCTTGAAGTTCAACTCGCTTTCGATGAGGTTGATCACCTGTTCTGTTCCCGTTTCGAAAGCTAATTAAAGATTATAGGTCATGGGCCAACATAGTGGAGCAAGGCTCGCCGTAAATTTGAAGGACGTGCTTGATCGTTTTGAGCTTACCGACGGCCGTTTGCGTGGTATTAAGACTGAAAATGCTTCCTCAAACTACTTGATGACACGCGAGCTGCAATCAACACTTGAGGCCTCTTAAATCGAGTGGCCTGAATTCAGGAACCAAATACCGTGCATGGCGGACGTCATACAGCTGGCTTTAGGTGCATTCCTGAATAGGCTCGGTGTAAAAGGCCGCACCCAGTCTTGGGAAGCCCATGAGCGCAATCAGCAATTTGCCGAGAATCAAAGCCTAGACATTGGAAAGAGTCAGAGACTTCGAAAAGAGGGCAATACTAGAATCAATATGGTGTCGGCCATGAGACCATGTTTAGCAAAGATAATTGAGAAAGTACGTATTTCATGATATTTTGAAAGTTCTGAAGCTGACCTGCATAAAGCAGAGAATGCTTGATGTATTCATTACGCTATCACCTGGTCGCCGAAACGAGTTTATTGACAGTCAAAAAGCAAAAGTCCGCATTGCAGTTCATCCGATTATGGATGTGAAGAAACATCGGAACTTTACTCTGGAGTTGCTCGAGCGCGCCTACCGCTTACGGGAATTCACCCGCGATTGTCTCAAGAACCCAAAATACGCTGAATATCGGCCACTATTCACAACTCAGGATGAATGGACGACTGTCAAGTATGTCATGGAAGTATTGAGGCCATTTCGATATTGGACCCTTTGGATGTCGAAGACGCATACAGTCACATTGCATCATGTTATTACAGTGTACAATGACATGTTCGATCACATGGATGGCGCGATGCAGGCTTTGGCCAAGAAGAAGACTCCATGGAGTGAAGACTTGTTCTTCGCTGTGAAGTTAGCTCGACAGAAGTTCACCATATTCCACGCCGAAGTGACTCCAACGATGGGCACAATTCTGATTTCCACACACATCCTTGATCCTGTCAGGAAGTTGCGATCGTTTAGAAAGTGGGACAAGGGAATGGATATTAATCCTGAGGACGAGACATCCTACACTGCACAATACCAAGAGTCCTTTCCGAAGTATGTGGAGGATGAATACTGCGCCAAGCATGGACGTATGCCGGTCAATAAACTCGAAATGGTACGGAGCAGCAATCTCGTCCCCTCTGTAAGGGCTTCATGGTCTTATCAATCATCCCTTGATCCATATGATTTGTCCACCAATGATGAGGAATACTTAAAGCCTAACAATGTGACTAAGACGACACCCGGACTAAGTGATCGCGCAGCCCGCTTATTGACCGCCGCCAGGCTCTATTTGAATTCGCCTCCTGACGCAGCAAAGAACTGGGGGCAAATCAATCCAAATCTCAATGATTACCACTCCGACCCAATGGTGATAGGCAGTACATTTTGGATACCGGACATAACCGACTGGTGGCCACAGCAGGAGGAAACACACACTCAAAGTACGCCGATCTCTCCAATTTGGCATGCGACATATTCTCTATCATACCACATGGTGTCGGAGTGGGGGCCAGTTTTTCCCTTGGAGAAAATGTTATCGGCTGGAGGCAGTCAAAAACCACAGGCGGGACCCTTCGTGAAAAGGTCATTGTAAGGCAGTCTGCTCGAGCCAATAACGGGATTTTGGCAGGCATTGACATTGAATTGAATACCATGAACACAGAAAACGACTCGGAAATGAAGAGAGAGGTGGAGGAAAGTAAATTGCACAGAATGGCCAAGGTTCACGACTTTTTGGAGTTGTGGCAGGGAAGCCACAACCTACAGGCTACACAGAAGGAATCCCGCGCTCGAAACAAGCAGATGACCGCTGTAGGATACATTTCGGACATGGAAGAGATTGTCAATGCATCCTGGTCACTCTTCCAACATGATGGTGCGGCTGCATTTAAATTTTCAGAAAGATCACCTTTGCCACCAGCTTTGTCTGCAAAGGACCTCCCTGGAGGACCAACTCAAATCTTGAATGTCTGCCGTATTCAAAGGATCAACTGTCATCCAGTGAAAAGCGACGGGGATAGCGCACCTGAAAGCATTTCGGACACTGACGATTGGCTAAACTGGAATGGCGACTTGGATAATCCGAATGACAGCTAAGAGGATTGCGCTGCGGAAGATGACTGTGATATAGAGCACAGAAATTGCATCGAGGATCCGGAATGCCCAGAGCGACGTGATGTGAGCACCACGCCAAATGTGCCCGGATTGGTTTGGCTGACATGGAAGTCAAAGAGACAGGCTGAACAGGTTTTAGTGACGGTCAATGCAGCTGAAACGCGGACAAATACAGGAGGGAAGAAAAAGTAGGACAGAATGGGTCAATGGTTCACCAGCTTTATGTAGCTTGACCGAGAGTTACAGTTAGAGATATAATATGGGCGAATGGTAAGTAGCTTGTGAATATCTGTTCATAAATAGATGTATACCAGGCGCAATGAATCTGTTGGCATCATACATAATTTTTAGTCGTGTGAGAGTGAACAGTGCAAGATAATGACAGCGCTTGCCTTTGCCACAGAGTTGCGTCTCAATCCAGCAGAAAGCCAACCAGTACAGTCAAATCAGGATAAAAACAATTATGGACAGCAGCAGATGTTGAATGGACAATACATCAAAATGGGCGTCAAAGGAGCGTCAATGATTGGTGGTCTTGTAAGTACGGTAATTCACTAGTGACTTGGTCGACGTTATGCATAACGGACGTATTGGCAGCTTTTATTCGCAACAGAGATCGCAACATGGTCACCACCCCATTCTTAGCATGAGCGTCAACGGAGCGTCAACGATTTGTGGTCTTGTTAGTATGGTAATTCACTGGTGACTTGGTCGTTGTTATGCATCACGGACGTATTGGCAGCTTCTATTGGCAACAGCGATAGCAACACGGTCACCGCCCCATTCATAACATGACCGTCAACGCAGTGTCAAAGATTTTTAGCTTTGCATTGTGAGTGAGTTATGTTCCGACTGGTTGCAGCCATCCATTTATGCGATATTGGCAGCCTTTACTGGCAAAAACAACAGCGAAATGCTCCCAGCAGCATCATGAAAGTGAGCGTCAACAGAGTGTCAACAGTTTTAGCACTTGCATATGTCTTAATCAAGGCATTGCGCAGATTTTCGCGTGCATTACTGTATTATTGACTACCTTGCTAGGCAAAAATACTATATATCGAAGGTGAAACACAGATACCGAATTAATCGATATTGCAAACTGCTCAACATGCAAAAGCTCATTAATGGTTGCTGAAAACTCGATTTTGATAAGATACTATTAACACACTGCAAATACAAGAGCCTTATATGAATCTATAGATGGACCCGCTGTGCGACCGCTGACAACCCGCCCAATTCAGAGGAGTTGGGAGTTTACCATGGAACCGTACCCGAGTGGGTAGTTATGGTGTATTGACGACCCGGACCGCCAATTTGGCAACTGTTTGGTTTGGACCCGGACCCGGACGCGAAGTGACAGGCCGGAACCGTTGCTAACACAAACTGCTGCTCAAAAACCACCAAAGCCCACAGAGTTGAAAGCACCCACGACAGGCTTGTCGGCCTCCTTCACATGATCGACGTCGGTGGATAATCCCCGGTCAACGCCATCATCTGGTCCTGTTAGTTCCCAGCAAAGTGAGAATTTTAGCGAAAGGGCCTTGATGACTGTGACCTTCCATTCACGCCCTCGAAATTCCCACCAAAAATGTGCGGCAGCTGATACTGATTCGAAACCTGGGGAGGACAAAAAGAGTACATGAGCACAGAAGTCGAGAGGTATCAACAAGTTCAAGAATCCACAGATTGGAACAGTTGCCAAACAAGCGTTCATAATGATCAGGTGGATGACATTGTTCAATGCCCCCTTTCCGGAGGATGTAGATGAGATCGCTGCCGCTGCCTGGGAAATGACCCGAGGATTGTGGAAATTCAATAACGGTGTCCCCCAACAACCGGCACCTGAACATGTTGCCTATGCAAGTCCCCTAGACTTTCTTTGGTGCCAATGTTAACCACCAGCTGCAGATCCGAGGATTTCACTATTCCGTGCAACGCGCCGCAGTCTCGCAGAGTGGAATAAAACTGACAGAGATTTACCAACATGTGGAAATGGAGGCCCCAAAAAGGAAGGGTATGGTCCGCTGGTTACTCGACAATGATCAATATATCTTGGACAACAAAGACAGAGAGGCTGGTATCATACGTCCAGCGGAAGGAATAATGCCGATATTGGTTCTCGGACTCGCAAGGAGCCATACGTTAGCAGCTACATTGCCACCGCCATTTAGCAGTGTTTTTTCATGGCAAACTAATCCGTGGGCATCCAGGATTCGCTCTTTCTGGCGCAAATGTCACCTCAGTTTGTCGGTCTAATCCCAACCACTCTCCAGTGGCACCTCCACACTTTATTGCCACTGGCAAGGTTGTACAAGTGCGGCTATTCAACTCGATAAAGACCGGTTGTGAGTGAGCTGTCCAATGGCCGCTACAAAATAACTGACTGTCGCAGCGATATACGGGAGGCATCAGGAGATGTGGGATAGCACGTATACGATGTCAGAATTGTCAGACATTGCCATGGCCTCAATGTGATATAAGATTTTCAATATCAGAAGACAGAACAGCAAGGAGGTTCAACGTATAAGCCTACCTAAGCCCGCCGCGTTCCCACCATGCGAGGAAAACCTCGGCAAGAAGAAGGAAAGTCTAGCGGCTTTCGAGGCGCCGCAAGACTCTGACAAGTCTGAATGATGGCCATCATCTGCACTGTAAGGTAGTATACCTGAAGTCATGTGCCCCATGCTAACCAGTTTTGAGCGGAATGCATGGATCCTGGGGTAGTATTGCCAGTGAGGTTCGTGAGAACGGTGTCCGTAGGTTTGGCTAAGGAATGGAATTTGGTTGTGCAGTGTGGAGTTATGGTTTGGCTAAGGAATGGAATTTAGTTTTGCAGTGTGGAGTTACGGTTTGCCTAAGGAATAGAATTAAGTTTGCAGTGTGCGGTTACAGTTAGGCTGATGGACTAGATGTGCTGTAAAATGTATTGTATTCATTAGTGAAAGCTCATGTTTTAGTGTGAATTGTATTGTGCTGTACCTCCTGTCCAGCTACCGGAAGTCTATGATAATCATGCCATAGCTCACGTAGACTACTGCAACTCTGTGACCACCGTACCATAGCTCCAGTGGAAATTGTACAATAACCCTCTTAGACTACCACAACTCTATGATCATCGTGCCATAGCTCCACTGGATATTGCGCCATTGCTCCCGTAGACTACAGCAACTCTGTGACCATCATATCATACCTCCACTGGATTTTGTGACATAACCCTCGTAGACTACTGCAACTGTATTATCATCGCGCCATATCTCTACTGGAAATCGTGGCATAGCTCCACTAGAACTCCATTGATCATTGTGCCATAGTTCATGCAGAAATTCAGTGAATATACTGATAGCCGCATGAGATGCCCATTGAGAACATTCATAGCATTAGCGCGGACTCGACTTGTAGTTGCCGCAAGCCCGTTGTGATATTGCAATTATCCCTCCTTCTTCCGCCAGCATAACGTAATCCTAAAGATTCAGCATGGGCTCGACTTGAAGTTGCCGCGCACTCATTGTGCAATTGCAGGATATCAACCCTCCATCAGGCGGCACTGCAGCGTTCTCTATACACATTGCAGCTGAATAAAAGTAGTCATATGGGAAATAGAGGGCTTGGTATGTCCACCTGATATCCGGATATCTGTTCGACAAATGTATAGAGCCTGCAGCCACTCACTGGCCAAGATCAGACCGATCTTAGTCCACTCATGGACTCAACGGTTGTAATTGCATCCGTAGGCCCACGCGCAGATGTCCATGGGCCCCTATGGATGACTATGGGCTGCGCGTCGCGCACGGGTCCACGGGAAGCTTGCTATGAGCTCCGCGTGTGCGCGTGTGCGCGTAGTGCAGTCTATAGTCGATTTGCACTTTTGCCGATGTAGGCTATTTGTCATATCTGCTTTCAGAGGCTTACTGGCGACCCACCATGCTCTGTTCATATTTAATCTTGACGTACCACACCAGTATTATGACCTGATAGTAGTTTGCTTTAGTACTTTCATCCCAGCCAGGGAGTCGGAAGCTACGGGACTCATTTGATCATCCCACGTCTTAATTAACCAGACACACCATACTAAGGCCGAGACTATTCTCTTTGGCCAGGAAGTATCCAGGTTGTTTCAAACCCAACAAGAGGAATGGCCCGGAGTTCCACTTAGTCGCATATTGGCTATCGTCTGCCTGACACACCAGTCGCATTAATGCACGAGCCTTGTCCAGCCTCACTTGGCTCAGTTTGATAGGTGTGTTTGATAATTAACGGCATCACTTGCCCGAAGGCCGACAGGCACGTTAACTGCATCATGAAATCAGCGCTACCGTAGTATGTGCACTTTCAATGAATCCGCTAGCGATGAGACTCGCTAGCCAATCGGCACGAGGCTTGTATTCACCCGCTAAGGTTCATACATTTGATACTTGCAACTTCCAGGGGTTAGGCGTTATGTAGTTCAGTATTATAGACCCGAAAGTATATCCCAAAGTATACCAAGTATCAAAACCTCTGCTAAGGGACAACCCCTAACACACACAGCTGACATGTTTTTCGTTGTTTTGGTAATGGTGACATAATTTCATGACTAAACATGAATCCACTAGTGCAAGTTTATCTGCATTAATCAATCGACATGCGGCTCGAGTGTAATCCCACTAAAGATCACTAGACTAGCAAACACACTGTTGTTTCACCGATATGTGTTAAGCAATTTCTGTCATGTGACTTCCATTGTATTTGCTACGATACACTTATACCCTTACCACTGTTAAGGGAAAACCCCAAACATCTGGATGTGCTGGAAGCTGGCAACAAGCATTGGATCTGGCACATCTGGCTTCGCTGGTAGCAATAGATCTGGGCTCGCTGGTATGGAAGGATTGTGCTTTGCTAGAAGCAGTGCATCTAGATTTGCTGAAACCAAGTTAGTAAAAGTGGATTTGACTTCGCTTGTCACAGTGGACCTGGCTTTGAATGTAGTAGTAGATCTGGCTTCGCATCTCGCGGTGGATCTGGCTTCACCTGTAGTAGTGGATCTGGCTTCGCTGAGTTGGCAGGGGGGTCGTACATACTGCTCACAGAGGAATCATCTAAGACTGAAATAACCGATGGTGGTGATGGTGATGGTGATAATGGTGATGTTGGTGATGGTGGTGGTGATGGTGGTGATGGCGGTGGTGATGGTGGTGATGGCAGTGATTTAAAACAGGGGGTGACGAATGGGTATACAGTATGAGAAATTTACTTCATTCTGTAAATGGTTATCACAGACGGTGACATATGGTAACAATCCCATAACACTCCCATAACACTCCTATAATAGTATAAATATATGGCATGGCACCATAATCTGGGGTAGGCAACTGTAATACAGTGGTAACGGCCATAGTAAATCTTGGTTATGGTAGTGCGGAAGCTTTTCCCGACTAGTAGTCAGTTATACAATATTCCATACGGTATACTGTAGGTTGAAACAGCAGTGCAAATAGATGGTTCCAGACCAGAGTGTTACACATGGTTGGCTTCAAGGATCCCATTCTCTCTGTCAGTAGCTGCATTTCTACACTTCACTGTACCCATGGTTGTGTTGATGGGGGGAGAGTGAAAATTGAGTTTGTGAGTGGGTAATTCAGCATCCCTGCTCCTGCAACCAAGGGCACTTGCGTGCTATATTGCATGATCGGTTGCGAGGCCGTGGGCGGTTACACCGAGAAATACGTTACTGTAGTCACCGCTATATAGAAATTCCGAGGGTCATTCAATAGACCTGCGAAGGCAACTACTACATGGAACTCAATGTCTGCGTCAGAAGCCCCAGCCATCATGGAAGTCATCCGAGACCTTGTGACATAAAGACCCCCACAACTCAGTGTTGGCGCCCAAGAGAGATTTTCAATCGCTCCCTCGAACCTAAATTCAGCCTTATTCAAGTCCAATTCAGTCCACGAGTTGCACACTGATTTCAAAGTGCTACACATGCGGAGTATGCATAAATAGTCACTCTATCACCTCCCGGTCTCCGATTTATGATATCTACAAAAGCCATTGAGTTGCTTTAAAATACCGTTGGAAATCACGGATTTTACGTGACCACTTATTCGATAATAGCGATATCGTTAATCGGACACTACAAGGTAAAGGAGGGGCTAGTTATTCATATTTTGTGTATATAACACTTTGAAAACGGTGCGTAACTCGAGGGCTTAATTAGACAGGTAGTTGCCGGGATGGTAAATGATCGAAGTTAGCTTAACTATCGAGCAAATATGCGAAGGTAATGTCACTCACTCCAAGACAGGAACCACCTTACTGTCCCCTGCTCACTGGCACGTGTTACGCAATTTCTTTTTGCAGTGTGTTAGGCTCATGAACCTGCCCAAAGCGTGCTAAGAAACTAAGATCGAGCTTAGCCATTCATTATACGGGGAATGATTACACAGCGGAAGAATAGATGCAACATGATAGATTACTACTATGTTCAAGTTTCTAGCCGGCCGCAACTCGAGATATTAGAAATAGTCACCTTGCCTCGCTCCAACCCCAGATGTGATGCGCCCTGATTCATACTAAACCCGGAAGCGGCTGGGAATTAAGTGGCGAAACAAGGAACAGTGATAGCCACGAGACTCAATTAGATCATTTTATCCGGCTTGTGTGAGGCAAGTAGCCACCATGGGTACATAAAGTGACTCCTGGTATTATTCTGGTGTAGTTAGAGTTTTTGGCTGGCTAGGGCATCTATTAGCACGGCCCTTTTCATTCGTACATTCTTATGCGTTAATGTGCATCTTTTCACTCTAGCATGGCTGACCTTGGCATGGTCTTATCAGTTGAAGCGGACGTGTTTGGAATCTATGTTTATGCAGAATTTCTTCGTCAAGCACACACGCACAATTATGGCTGATGATCTAAACCTAGAGAGCGAAGAAGGCCAATGCGCCGCCACCGCTTTCTAGCAGCCATGTAGACAAATCTAGGGCATCACTACGGAGAAGAGAAATGCCCCCAAACGTTTTCGATCGGGAACGGAGTATTTGCAGGTGAAATCGACTTGAGTATTTCGGTGGCAAGCCGGAAAAATGAGACAATTAGTGTCCACTTGATGACCAGGAGGTAGCGCAAACCAATAACTGTACTGTCGATCAACCGCATCCGGAGGCCATGCAGTGGCCGAACTTTTCAGTGGCTATGTTGATAGCTTTCAGGATTCATTCGTTGTACTCACACCAATTTTCAGCCACTACGCAATTAATACATTCGCACCGCTATTTATTATCGTGACATAAGCTGTGACAGGAGAGATAATGAGGCCAATGAGCCTTTGAGACTCCCGAAGTGATGATATTTACAGCCGTACCCTAATTATAACGTCTTTCAATCTTTCATGTCCCACCGGAACAAATTTTAAGATGTAAAACAAACGGGCATGCCCTGGGTTGCACAATATCTCACCCATAATCTCGGACATAGCTTCATTTTGTTCTTGCATCCTGGCTCGAGGCTCGATACTTGCTCTGAAGGAATAATTAGCAATGTTCCTTGACGTTGTTTTTACAATTCGCACAGCAAATGCTCCTGTGGGATATCCCCATCTATCCAATTTTAACCCCAGAGTTATATCTCTTCACCTCGTTGACTGCACCGGTATTGAAACTATTGTGAGGAGATGAGATGCTACTCGAGATGAAACGTAGTGACGAGGTTCATCATCGATCATCCCACTCCTAGCGTCTATTTTATGACGCATAAGATGATCAGATCTTGTATGTATATAGCTACACTCGGAAGCCCCCACATAGATCATATACGCATTACCACCAAGCTAGAATATCCGAATATCCAACTGTTGCTGTTCCCTCCCACATCGTACATTCGTTACGGTTTCTTCCTTAACCCTTTATTTGTCGGTACCAGTGCACAATTAGTACAAGGAAACATATCGGTCATTCCCCGAACCAGTTGCACTCTGTAACTTATCCGCAATGTTCTCTTGAGCAAATCGCATTCGTTTCTAATGCATCGCTATTGACTGCCTCTAGGGGTATACTTGGCTATATTACGGTATCCACTCGTATAAGAGGCACGATTCTTATCGGGTTCGTGTTTCAAAAACAGAATTTCGTAATCTACAACAGGAAGTTTATATTGGTCTCTGCGTTTTGAGAATTCTACTTTTGAGGTAATGTTCACTGTTCTCAGAGTTGAATTTCCGCGTAGCTAAGAGTAGCAGAGGCTGTGCAGGTGCCGCCACCATTCTCTGGTACATATCTCGAGTCTTTTCGCTCTCTTCTCCCTATAATATTTTTTATACATATACACGATTCTCCCCTTCATATTGAAACACTCGGCACAAAGCGAAGTATCCAGTGGTCATTTTAAGCCCCATTCACGGATCCACCCCGTCCGCGGATGGAGCGCCCCGTCCGCAGATAGGGTGGCGCTTAGTGTGATCCGTGCATGGACACCCCATCAGCCATCCACAGAATCCGCCAACAGAGTTGTATCCGCGACCACAATAGGTACTCAAGTCATGGAAAGTCAGTCCAGACACCCCATTTCTGGACGTGAGTTTTGCTGTGCGCCTAGGGTGTTGACATGGGGGGAAGGAGGCTAAGACAGTGTCTATTTGCTGTAAATATACACTTCCTTCCCACCTTTACCCAGTTTAGTGCGTGGTGCTCTGATAATTCCTCGTTTGGTGGTGGTTTCTTCCAGAAATGCGGTGCCCGGACTGACCTTTCATGACCCATGACCCGAATACTCCCTCTGCCCACTACCCACCACCACCACCATCGCTATATTGTCCGTACCGTACACCTCCTCTCACCTGCAGCGAGCCCGAACTTAATGCGAAAATAAAAATTCAACAATTAAAATATATGCGGTGGTATTGGTGATGGCGATGGCAGTGATCTAATTTATAGCCCCAACAACGAAAACAAACCCCCGCATTTTATGGTGATGGAGGACTAATCTGAATAGGTCATGTCATGTTTGTTGAAGTATGGTTGATGGGTTGCACCATACCGAAGTTTCACGGATTCCGTGAACAGGGTTCCCAGGGGCTTAACAGTCATTGATGATTAGGTAATTAAATCTATGTAACAGAAATATTGAAGAGCTTCGTTATATGACTCGTACGTCCCATGAAAAACCAACTATGCATAATTCTCCCTAACCACCCGAGTAAATTTGCCCGTATCCTTTCCGTATGTGAATGTCGTCTTCTCCTCTTTCGAATCCACAGCTGCGCGTACAGCTGGTGTTAATTAGCATCAATATCTATGAAAGAACCACTAGATTGTTAACTTACGTTTGAGTAGTTCGGTTATTTCAAGGTAAGAATCGTCTCTACGAATGACACCTTTGCTAATGTAAAGAACTGTGGGTATAAGAATTAGGTGCGCACCCAGAACGAGGCCAATAATCAGCCACTACAAAAATTATTAGCACTTGCATTGTAGGTACATACACTTGTGGAAGAAGAGACTCATACTAGCCAAATCCCTTTGATATTGATCTTAACTCCTATTTTCACCTGTCGTCCATGCGCCGACGTGCCCGGAATACGCGGGTTGTTGGCATCAAGATTTGCGATACTTCCAGCTGCAAAGCCCCCAACTAAACGTGCAACTTTGTCGGCGTCATTTGCAAACACCGCCTCTCCCCCCCAGTGTGTACTGCAGGTTTCACTCAGTAAATCCTCCTTCACATGCGAAAGGTAAAACCCGAAGACTCGGTGGCTTACTCACTCGTTGTTATACCGAACAAACTGCGACAAAGGTATCGACCCCTTTTTGTCACCAGGACGGTAAACGACACCATCCAGTCCAATGGACCCAGCTGCCAACTTCGCAACCTTATCGTTCATCTCCTGCGTCTGGTCACTGTTTTCTGGATTATCCACCTTTGACACGGTAACATTACATTCGTAGAAGGTACCATCGCCGTTGTGATAATTAGCGGACAGCACATAGACCCCAATTGCAGCGCACCGCGAGCCGCCGCAGAGGCTTTCTGAGAAACCCAAAGTCCCATTCGGCGCATCAACGAGCGGGTTAAAATCTGGGTTCATAAATGTCCTAACACTGCGTTAGCAGATTCCGGGTGGAGTTGAACTGTCTGCAAGAGACTGGAGAGATCCCACACTGCTCCTGGTCCGAACATCTACTCACAGGTCAGTGATCATATTCTCAATGGCAGACAAGAACATACACTCCATTCCGTGCTACCTGTTCGCCAGATGTCATTTCGAACTGAGTCCAAACCATCGATAGTCCAGCTAGATAAGGAATATTTTCCGCAGGTAGACTTTATAGTGACTGATCGATTCGATATCACAGATAGAATACCGAAAGGTAGTGTCCCTCCATTAACAAGAGTCCAGTCTTGGAACTATGTGCGATATAACAATAGTTAGAAAGTTGATACAATAGGTCCTATCTCCGAAAATTTACTAATTTACCATATATTTCCAATCAGTAGTTCCATCCACTTGGTAAATCTGAACTGTGCCGTAGCTAGGTTGTATATCTTCTTTCTTTGGAATAGATGTAAGGAGTGGTGCATTCAAGTAGAGATCCTTAGAGCCTGTTAACATCGAATGTTAGCCTTGTGATACATTGCGCGCTCGGATATAGGTGATATTGTCGGCGCAACATACTGACCATCGCCATAAAGATGCGCCAAGTATTGTTCATTTGCCAGATCTCCAATCTTAGGTTCGGTTTTATTCGTTTGATTGAAGTAGAAATTGTTGAGGAGTGTTACATTCGCCTTGCCTGGGTGCCATAGCAGAGCACCATCGCTTTGTGAATCCTGCGTGAGACCGAGTAGTGCAGTTGCAATGGTCGTTGCCTACCGGCAGAGTCAGCGGATTACATCATATCGTAAGGGCGAACAGGATATCTTGCCAGCATAAGTGCGACCCACAGAAAGCACAGAAATGACCCAAAATATCTGTTTTCTTCCCAGGCCCACAGCCAACCGAGTTTAGTGACCACTTGATAGCTGTCTAATCCCAAGATCAGGTTTATCTATGTTGTTCGTTATTTCGTTTATACATGTTCCGTCGGGAGAGCTACATGAACACCTACCTCGTTAGGTTTAGCCGCACAGCTAGACAAAACTTTCCATCGAACAACCGCAGCCATCCCTTTGTATACGCGCTAATTCAATGAATCAGAAATCTCTTCCATAAGAGCCAACCGTACTACTCACTATAGATACCAATCCGATGATCACTGGAATTCCGACCGTAAAGGCACTATTCCAGTATTTTTTCTTGTCGTTTAATATTCCTTCTCTGTCGGTGACCACCACCACAGCAGCATACGCAACCCAGAGTAGGGCGATGACGGCGAAATCTCTCAAGAGGAACCAATGAAGGTGGCGGTTATCTCTAGTCAGTTCGACGCTATCTTTAGTTGGAAGTATCTCTGTGGCGCCTGGGGTCAAGAAAGGCTCTTCAGAGCTCGTAGGCTTCTCAGACTCGACGGTATGTTGGTTTTCGGAAGCCATTATAGCTGAACAGGGCAGTCGATGAAAAATTGGATGTATAACCTAGGCACATGTTAAAGGGTGGCATGCTTTTATAGGTAACATTTGAGAACAAGTCCGGATGATGATTTAGTTGCGGCGTTGGGTACACAAACGAAGCTCTCCATTGTACGATGTGTTTTTCAGGCTGCAGCGTCTGTGCATGATGTGCTTTTACAGCTGCAATTGAAAAGGATCTAATGTACATTGGTATTCAGGTGTAAAGTCCAGGCAGAAGCGTTCGGGGAGATTCAGATGCGATCTAATTAACGTTCTACCCAGATTAAAATTTAAACCTTGTAAGTTTATTTGAAGATGGGGTAATGTCGAATGTGATACCGTCGATTTGGTGAGCTGAAGTTGGCCCAGTTGAATCTTAGCATTCCAAAAACCCTGTGCCGGGTTTATGTCCCGGGAACAAGGCCAGGCCCAGGGATAGCTCAAGCGCCCGAAAAGTCCCGCGGTTATAACGCGTTTTCAGGATATATCTCTATCTCGTGTAGTACGTATTAAATTGGGGTCTGTTATCACTTGCACCACATTCACTCCCCCACTTCCAGGCTATTTCCGTGGTGTGGTGTGGCACTTTCGTAAGTACCGAACGTCGACCTTCACTCTACTGTATCGATCCTGTAGTACCGTGCTTTCCCCCCTCAGTTTCCAACGCATCGGTCTCCGGTAACTCTCGCTACTCAATTCTAAGAAAGTAACCACTCGGTGTTGCAGAAAATCCGGTCTTCCATAACTCCACTCTGCTATTCTCCGACCCAGGTCTGCCGTGCTGTCACTCTCAGTGCCGCTCCCTCTTACCGGCGGTTACCGCTCGCCCTCAAAGTAGGTAATTGTTGTTGTGTTTGTTAGGTGCTTGCGGCGAAAAAGACCGATCCATCCAGAAATGACCAGATTGAGATTGAGGATCGGATGATTAGAACGGTATTTAATTTAGACTTTATCTATCCCTAATGGGGAATATATTACACCTAAATGATCCACGAATGCCTGCATGCTGCATAGTGGTATCTCGCCTAATAAATACCTGCTGGATAAAACTGGTCCTCGCTACATAAGACAAAACGAGCAGATTAGTATGCACTCCCATGCTACTTTACCAATTGCAAAAAGTAAGTTTATAACTTTGGCAACAAGTATCCAATAGTTGAGTGCAACTCTGGATCTTTCAGTGGTACCGAGATAACCAACATGAACTTCCATGCCTGGAAAACTGGATTGAGATCGTGATTAGCTGCATCAAGATGAATGGTTCCTGGGTATCTCGCTAGATATCATACTAGTTAGAGTGCTCAGCTGTTGCCTATTGAATCTGCCGTTTTTAATAGAGACTGCAGTGAAACTACTACCGCGTTGAAGGATGCCTTTCTCGGTTTGTGAGTCTAAATTTAGAACGAATAGTAGCTCTTTCTGAAAAGAATAACGGAAATATGATATTATAATTAAAGCGATCGCTAGTCTAGAGGTCTAGCTCGGATGCGCCCTGTGCCCTGCTTGTACCAAATTGACGGTATCGGTTAGAAGAAGTCACCTGTGCATCACTTGCAGTGAGAACTGACGCCTCATGCGTGACCAGTATCTACATACCTTTGATGGCTCAACTTTAAGGGGATCTGATATCAGCAATCCTCGTTCGCTAAAATAAACATTGTTTAATTATGCAGTAGCGTTCTGCATATCACGGAGTATATACTAAGGTGCTGCAACCAAGAATTTTTGTTGATTAAAAGCGGGCAAAACTGCATTGAACTAGCTTCGGACGATGTTACTGGTAAACAAACGAGCTTCCAGCTATCAGCTTACTTACTCGCAAGATTTTAATGATTGCCAGTACCCGAGAGCTGACAGGACCTATTGGATTTCTTACAGAATGCTATAACTGCTTTAATTCATGCACGCTAAGGCGCTACTGCACCTAGATAATGTTTAATTAGGCGGAGACAAGCACTTAGCAATTTCCAATGTCAATTACACATATAAACGATTTGATTACTGATAGAAGTTTAATCTCAAAGGGCTAGCACAAGCATTACGAAAAGCTTGTCTGGACAACCTTTTCTTGTTAAAACAGTTTTAGCATTTTCGTGCTGTTGTAAGGTATTGGCTGCGGTGGCAAATCTGATTTAGTGCTGTGCACGATCTGACTGTTTGTGGACAATCATTACAACGGAGATTAAAGCGCTAACAGTAGGTGTGGCCGGCCAAGAGCAGGCACAATCTCAAGAAAATGTCGACGTTTCTTCCACTAGCTTCAAAATTTATGACATGCCCTTATCGACTATAATTGGTCTGGTAATGGAACTTGTTTGTTCGTATGAAGGAGTGTCAATCAGCGATAGTAAGTATTGCTACCAATATATGTAACCCACAATCACTCGTTCCGACGAACATGTTCTCGGTGGTGTCTGACATGTCTGACGGATTCATTCTACCCTGTCATATCATATCTACATACCACGAGAGGTTTTGTTGGTATATATACAGCAACCTCAAAGGTCTGATGAACTGCACTAAGCCCCCGAATCTAGCTCCGGCACAATTGAGATTCATCCTAAAGCATCATGTAATATCCGCACCCCGCCGGAACGCTTGATCAGACAGCTGCCAACACCATCACAATCTATCACTCGAACTGACTAACTGAGAAACTGTTACGATATGGAAGTTGGGGAGAACCGTGTGCGTGTATTCTATAGTGCGATATCTATGTACCGGTCTAAAGATCCAAGATAGTAGGAAAGAAAAGAGTAGAGTGCGAAGTCTAAAAGAGCAGTCACAAACTCTAGGGCTCCGGCTCATGTACATCTGTAACAGAAACTGTTATTTTGGATGGTTCGGTGACTTCGTGATTGACTTCTCTATCTCGAGGGCCAGAGGCCCGTATATGTACAATCTCCCATATGCGTACGCGTATGCTCTGACATGAGACGCATCACCCTGGTCCTGATGCATATCCTCATACAACCACCATCTTCATACAAGTCTTCATTGTCGTACAAGACATCAAACGGTGCTGAGACTCACGATCCGAGTACACATGCAAGAGAAACTGTTACATATCCTGTGGCAAGTGACTCAGAGTGGCGAGTGGCGAAGCATCAAAGTTTTCTCTCATAATTCTCTGTACATAAATCGAGTCTTTCTCCTTCTCTCCTTCTCTTCACTATATCATAGAATCAACACCCGGTTCTCCCCTAAGAACTATAGTAACAGAAACGGCGCCCATGCGAACTATCCCTCCAGTACGCCCTCCACCGTTTCTCCTAGCAAATTGCCGCAGTGAGGTACGATGGCGCCAGTGTGCATAGAAAATAAAACGTTACAAATCCGAAACTACCCTACAATGAAAACTGTAGTTTGTGTATCCAATCAATCGTGCCATGATAAGTGCGAACCCTCACCTTCATCCTCACTCTCTGCCCGACTTTGCATCTGACTTGCTTCTCATCATAATTCCCACCGATCCTCCGGATGTGTAATCATCAATCCTAATGACTTGCTGCGTATCCAACTCACACAAACCAATAGCGGAATTCTGAGTTTACAATGAATTCCATTTTCAGATCCAACCCACAGCCTGTATTACATTTCATAAACTTATTCCTCACATATTTCTTTGCTTGAGGAGTAACTCGTTGCAACCCTTTTGGTACTTCTGTAACCGCACTGAAGTCTTGCAGCAGCTGTCAACGGTAGCACAGGATGCAATATTGTTGACATAGCTTGCTCTTTGGCGCAGCAAAGCTATATAGGTAAACAGGCAATATGAAGGCGTTGGGTGGGTTTATTGCCTGAGGGTTGTGAATGCGAATCGAAGTAATTGACTACAGAGTGGTGAAGGTAAGGCAGCGCCAGAATCAAGAAAAAAAATGAATCTGTTGAGCGAAACACCTATAAATACACAGACTCTCTCAATAACATATACGCTACGAACTACGGCAATCTGTTGGGTGGGACGGTGGAGGGGATGATGGGAGGGATAGTCCGGTGTGGCGTCGACAAGAAACTGTTGAATTCTGCGATACTGATGAAATCTCTTGATCTATCTAAAGGTAAAACCTATACCTTATATAATGAGAGTGCAGAGACCTCGTCGGTGATCAATGGAATGGCGTCCAGAGTGACGAGGGAGGGTGGCAGATGTTGCAGATGTAAAGTGGAAGAAATCTATTGAACTATCTAAGGGAGAAGCGCTGTGGAAGTCTATGGAAGTACATGATTGGAAATACTTAGTGGCGCAGCCGGTGGCGAGTGAAAACTCGTGTATGATTCTACGAGTACGAGTCTACGAGTATGAGTCTACGAGTATAAGTCTACGAGTATAAGTCTACGAGTATGAGCCTACAATCTGTGAGTCAATTCGGTGATCTCGGTGTATCGGCGACTTCCTTCCAGGCCATATATGATGCATGCAGTTTTAAACCTACAACTCGGAGTCTACCGGTGATGTGATATTATTGTGCGAGCTGCAGCAGGCCAAAAAGAGAGAGTTGTAATTATTCACTCTGTACCGTGATATAGTACTAGGGTCTCTACAATTTTACAGAGCAGTTTCTGTTCTAGCAGTTAGGTAGTGAAGCTGCGGTGGTTTATTTTATGTATACGGAAGAATGATGTTCAAATAAAGTTTCGGCTTTCATGGTATGTGCGGTAGCTTGGAGTTAATTCATGTCCCCCGTTTGTTATGCTCGTACTCAAAGGATTCTAGAGGCATATTCTAATTATACAATTTTCAAAAATGATAATTACAAGAAGGTACTCAAGTATATAGAAGCAACAGAAGAGTCACTGAAGCAGCAAACGCTCAAAAGGTAACTAGTACTATCAAAACTTAATTTAAAGTTTCTTGCTAATGACAGTTAGTTCCTGCTGCCTCCGAGTTGTAGGTTTAAAGCTGCGTGCACCATAACAGCAGTGTTGAAATACTGATTGCTAGAAGCCTTGTATTCTAAAGTACAGGTACATTCGTGATCTTATATACGGCATTCAGAGCATGCCTTGTACGCATGCATGCGCACTCAGCTGGCATCTCCAGCTGAGTCTGCAACGACCATCATCTTAAGGAGATTATGCACCAGCCCAGCTGAGCCCATAAGCCGTATCTCAGGGAGGTAGACCATATATGCAACAAGCAGAGTCGCGGGCGACAAGAGTGAGAAATCATGAATGGGTGTACTTGTGACTCGGAGAGACCTCTCTAGACCTCGTTCTAGGCCTTATAGCAACAGAAAATGTTGATATCATTAAGTGTCCCTTTTGACCTAGAACAATCTTAATTCAACTTTAATTCCAAATTGAGTTGATTTTCTTTCATCTAGGGACCCATTCACTAAAATTTGGAATGCCGATTTCTATCGTTCGCATATGGATTATAAGCCCCTTAGATTGAAATCTTTTGAGTCATCCAGTAATATGAGTCGACAATTTCTTATCAACAATTCACTGGATGGTATCTCGCAGTGTGACCTTTGGTGTTGCTGAATATGTCTACCGATTGAAAAGTGCCCTATACAATGATGGGGGCAAATACACGGTAATGAGCAATATATTAAGTTGAGTCTTATACTATCGTAACCCGAGATAAAGTATATACGCAATGTGCACAGAAGGAATGAGACTCTCCAGCTACTATAAACTGTCGTTAACATCCATTATCTCCGTATCACAGTAAATGATAACAGCGAATGCCTTGTATGTGTTTGCGGCTGTATGTTCTAGGGTTGTCATGTAATAGAATTCACCATCGCCATGTATGTTTTGCTGTCGATGATACTAGTAGAAGCAAGTGCTTCAGAAGTGTACATGGTATTTATATTTCAAACCGTAAGTCTAAGTATACTATGATGTTCACTACCCTCCCTTACACATCACCGGTACCAGAAACATGGCCTAAATGCAGCTTTTGTTCGGCCACAACTTTCTGCATACAGGCACCAGGGGAATGCCGGGGTGTGCAGATTCCAAAGTAAAGATCTACCAGGTCAGGGTTTCCTCAGTGTCTGTTATCATACATAGCCGGACTGACCGCAAAATTCCAAAATCAAATGGCATCATCTAGAAAGAACACATTTCGTCGGTAAACAGATTTGAGGTAAGGGAAGAGAATTACTACGGCGGTAGCTGCAGATATCTTAATTACGCCGCTAAGGGTTGAGGTTTCAGATCGGGTATTTGAGACTTAGTGACGTTCGATGTTCGCACGCATCGCACTGCTGCTGCAACTGCCTCGCATATTTTCCATTCGGGGACCCCAGACCCGTACTAAGCCAAGATCGAGTGATCCCCTGCGGGACAGTTCAACTGTCCGGAAACGTTCCGGGTTGTAATGCTTCTCTGCCGCAGTGGGGTGATCACTATAATGACACTATTCCGGAAGAGAAGCAGTAGCCATCACCACTTCCAAATCCGAGTGGGCGAGCGGAAACCGTTTGTCAAACTTCCATGGAAGTAACGGATCTAACCATTTTAGTGGTCAGTTGCGGCATCATACAACTTGGGGTCGTGCCGAAAGATTCCCCCCGAAGATGGCTCGTCGAGGAGTGTTGCTCTGCCGCGGAACAGTATTCCACCTAGCATAATCACCTACTCTTAGCGATCAAATATTGCGAACCCCCTCAATTTCGAGTCTTAGATGATATGAGTAGTTAGTGCGAACAGAATAATATGGCAAACAACGGTCAATTCGATTTTCAAGGAATGTTTGCCTTTGCTGATTACAAAGACCGGAGTTAGTTATCACTTAACAGTGTTACGGCACCCCGCATTCCTATACGAGCAAAAACTTGTGTGGGGGTTGAGGCTCTACGGCTCATTCCGTATCTCACCAACACAAAGCAATGCAAGGATCTTTCCAAACCGATTTTCACTAGGCCACAACGTGCTATCTCTTCACGGTGATTGCAGAAGTATCGTACATTTGATGATTGAGTTATTACACACTCCTTAATGGATTCCCACTTCATGACCACAGTCCTGTGGTCTCCTTCAATCTACAAAACAGTTCGAAGTGTGCAACACCAAGCGCCGTCCCAGGCTACGAATTATCATCTTCGATTGCGGGACTCTTGGTAACGATGGAAGTGAAACAACACTAGTACCTCCGCTATCGTTTTGCACTAACTAGAGTCATACATAATAAAATCTAATGGAAATTTGAGATACTTGAGGACCCTACATATACATCGTACAGTGGTGGGAATTGTATCAGAAAAGAGCTATTGCCGCGTCAATATATGTGGCGAAGTTATTAGTATGCCAGAAACCGAGGTGCTGGCCGCCGGTCCCTGGGGCATTTCGAAGACTTTGAAGCCCGCAGGCACCCGTCGGCCAAGTAGTCAAGCGTGTGGTTGCCCAACAACGATACAAGCGCCTGCTAAGAGTATCCATGCCCACTTTACGTTCCTCTCTATCCACCCACTGTTTTTTTTTAATGCTTAAAGTTGGTCTGTCAGTTTTGAGTCACTAGAGCGGTCAAATCCGCCGATATGAGTACCTAGGTAGTTATTGTCGTATATCATCTCGTAAAATTCCACCTAATAGCACTAGTAAAGCAAGACCCCACGTTCTGCACACACTGGCAGCAATCACCTGTCGTTCTGAACCTTATTGAGTAGCTACGTAGATATTTTACATTAAAATGGGTAACACTACTCATGCAGTGCTTTCCGGCTATATCGCCGTGCATTGCCTAGATTGTATGGACACATGAGCCCCTACCTAATGTGCATCATAGCATGTAGTCCACGTCAGTTGGGCCCCAAGTGATTCCCCGGAAGCGAATGCATACATTCGTCTATGCATACCTTAATGCAGTTTCAACCGCTCCGGTTCCAAAAACCTTATCAATCAGATCCTTAGGTCAATCAATCTTATCACAAAAATACGCTACATCTGCCCGTTCATGATTTTATAAATGCAACCTTGTGCAATCTTCCATATCGCAACACTCCTCACGCTTTGAACCTCTATGTATCCACCCAATAACAGTAGATATTATTGATGAGGCTTAAAGTCTAGTTAGCATATATACCAATAGTGCTCAGTGACCGATAGTTTCTCCGTCTCACACCTCATCTATATCATTTGCATTGTCCAACGGACTTTATGTCCTAAAGATTACCTCACATGGGTGTGTGCACTCTTCTCATTGCTCTCATAGCACCGACAGAGGTCTCAGCCACGTTCAGGGACGATTTTTCGAACAACCTGTTCAGCGATCTTGCACCGTATGATCTCAATTTCTCTGGGTGCAAATATCTGGGCGTGCTAGGTGCAGGTGTCTAAGTTGCTTGCACTTTTTGGCGAGCAAATCGCGAAACAATTTATGCGCGAGTCAAGTTTGAACGCCCCTATTACCCACCCTTTGGTCTGATCTGACGCGCACAGTGGGATGCCTCGACCACATAATCTTTGCCATGGCACCGCTAGGTATCCTCACGACAATTGTCGCAGCCATACGCGTTGGGGGGCCTTCATGGTTGAGGGTGGTAATTCGGAGGGCTCGGGAGAATCGTGCAACGGTGGGAGTTGAGTTGATGTCGTCTACGTCTCATGGGGTCTGCGAGCTGTGGAATGGCCAAGGAGTCGTGAGAACAGTCGGAAGGCCAGAGGTCCAGCAGATAGTGTATCTGGATGCCTTGGGAGGCAATCGTGAAACTCTCGGTTTATACACTGTAGAAAGTGCTGAGGAGGATGGCTATCTCGCAGCCAGACGTAAGTTAGAGATACTAATCCATGTTTGCCTTGGAACGCTTAACCCACTAGCTGCCCAATTATGCTGGCAGCGAATCAAGATCCGCTGATATCAAAACTTCAAAAACTATTTCAGCGATCTCACATACCGAATATGAGGTATTTGATAAACGGACTCAGTCTTGGGGAGCTAGAAAGTAACACAATCCGGGGTCCGGAGTATACATTTCGAGTCTCAGCTGAGTCACTCACCCCTAATGCAATAGACACCAGGCCGGTCTCAGACACCGCCCCACAGCAGCTATCTGCGCCTAATATATCACTGAGCCTTCACGGTAGTAGTAAGCCACGCGAACGTTACTGCATTGCGATTTGTGGTATACTGCTTCAGTTTGGAATGTTGGTCTTTGCTGGTTTCTCGGTGTGCCATCCGCGATATAGAACGCGATTCCCAAAAAATGGAACCTCTGTAAGGCCGCATGCATTTCCTATTGTGGCTACAGGTACCATCCTGCTCATGGCCGGTATGATTATATGCTCGATGAATGTAGAGCAGAGTACGGCAGAGAAGGAGTGGGGTCCGGGGAAACGACTCCGAGGGGGAAAGGAATTGAATGCTCACATCTTATGAGTGCAGAAGCGCCATGTAGTTAGCGACCAGTCCTTTGATTCTTGCGTCATGCTTGGAAAAGGCTTGCACAGATGCATTTTGTCGTCTAGACGAATGGAGCTTGAGGCATCCTGGGATTCTTGGCCTCTCGTCGCTAATATCGCCTCTAGCCCTTCTGAAGCTCTTGCCCTGTTTGGAGTCTGTCTAGGATTATGCGGCTTTATCATGCAGTTTCAAGGACTGCGTGGTATGAATTGGTCTGCCTCTATTGCACAGTTTGTTTGCATATTTCTAATGACAGTACTGCGAGCATTGGTGAGGCATGTGCTTATTATTACGCCGATTTGTAAAAAGGTGCCCGATCAACACGAGATGGATTGGCTCGCATTACGAGTTGCTACGGAAGATAAGGATGACAATGAAACCGGCTCTTGCGATTTTTGGTCAAAGAATGGGAAAGAATTTGAACCTATGACGGTACTAGAGGAAGATAGACTCTCCCTGGGGACCCTAACCTCGGACCATATCCCAGCGAACTTTCAGAACTTAGAGGGCGCAAGAAACGAAAGGTCAGAAGGAAATGGATCCAGCGATTACCCTAAAACGGTAGCAAGATTGAGTTGGTGCATATACCCGGATCCAAAGAATTACACATATCCGGGATATAGTTCAAGCCAACAAACAGGAAAAGCGCAACTCGCGTTGAGAGCCAAACAGCGGTTAGGGAAGCTCACCAAGTGGATTAGTAAAACATCGAAAATATCTATTGCAGTTTGCAACATCAATCGGTATGGCAATGGATACACAGTGTTCCTAAGCGGCCAGACCGGCCTTAGCGGCGGCTTTCAAATGAGGGCCGGCCTGGCGGCTTTCTTGGCAGACTAAGCCTAAACAGAATATTTTGTTTGGAAGATTCTCTGCTGCCTATACTAAGAAAGTCTCCAAAGTACGAAACATATACCATATCCAACTCAATCATTGTAGCCCTGCCATTGCCGTATTCCATCCATCAACCAGACCAAGGCTTATGCAGGCCGATGCAGGCTTTTTAAATCACGTACAGACCGGCTTTTGACCTAGGCCGGGCCGCCGCTAGCGCAGGCTTTCAGAATGGAGGCCGCTTAAGAACACTGTGGATACACTTTTCGGGAACTACAAGAAAGAATCTTTCGTCTGGTTTCTCAAGGTTCAAATGAATGGTGAAGAGCCTGAAAGGATCGAATTCAACGTCGAAAAAAATCAACGGCAAGTGGAAAGCAGATGCCACAGAAATAGATGCCGCCTGTCTCTATGGATTTATTCTATCGGCGAGATGGAACCCAAAGGAACGCAGAAGAACGATGGGAAAAAGGCAGCGGATACCATAAAAGGCGACTGGTTGCAGCAAGATGTAGAACTGAAACGACAAATCATTCGATTGCTTGGAACAGATAACGAAGATCTCAGGCGAGACATAAGTTGGTGGCTTAAGCTTGACGAAGGAATTAGATTTCCCCAAAGCACAATTCTTACCAAATGCAAAACTATTCAAGGTACTGATAAAGGGAGACAACCTGTAGTATTTGGAGGCCCGATAGGATTTTTGGAATTAGAATGTGGAACTAGTAAGTATCGAATGCACTGCCCCGGTATTTCGGCAACATATCACCCGGACGTTTTTAATCGTAGCTCTTCAGATCACCAACCGGTATCACCATGGTGTCTGACATTGAACTCGGAGGGATCCCTGGAGACTCTACTTGGCCAACACATATTCACAGCTTTTATGTGGGCGATTGCGAAAGATGTGTCGGCTAAGAGAATTGATTCTAAAGATCAGACAATTATTGGACACCCGGATACTTTCATCCTGGATACAGCTGAGGCGTTGCGTTCTTTGAGACTTGAAAATACGGTACTTCTTGGAGTGGCAAATGCTATACAGCGTTCCGAGTTGGGATGTATACAAGAGGCATATCTGTGTATCATCCCACCTCTCAGCTACTCGAAAAAGCTCCTTATTGAACTTGTAGTCCACTTTGTGCGGCGCCAGATGAAATCCCAGGAAGTGCTGGGAAACTGGGGGAAGGATGAACCAGTATGTAGGAAGCTTTTCGAGGTTTGCCAATCATTCGGAACCCGACACATAGGGTTCCTTAAAGCTACCGCGATCTTTATAGATATATTCCTCTCTATTATCTACCACTTATTGCGGGAAAATCAACAAGGACGAAATGATTATAATATGTCAACGTTGGAGAGGCTGAGGGGTGATATTGTACGAGCTTTGAATCCAATGAAAGAGCCAAGGCAGCAACCGAGACCCGATTCTTTGCCTCATATCATACACTACTTCGCTCAGGTATATGCCACGCAAAAACGTCTAGATTTAGCCCTGTCGAAGGATCTTTCACCTTTCTCAGTTTCAGAAATACCTCGGTTTTTAAGTCAACCAACGACTTTCACGAATTTGATGACTGCCTTCTACGATCGGCGAGCTGCTTTGTTTAATCGCTGTAATTCCAATGAACGAGACATCCTTGGCTGGAGCCCGCTTCATTATGCTGCGGTAACTACTAGGAGACTGAAATCTTGTAACAATGATGTTAACCACGATGCAGATTCGAAAGTTACCGACCTAGTGGAATGGACTCCATTGCATTATGCAATTGAGAGCGTCAAGGAATCAGAACTGGAACCGGTCATTTGGACTCTTTTGCAGGGTGGTGTGGACTTTGAGATGCGAGGCAGAGATGGAACAACACCACTTCACTGTGCCGCAAAGAGAGGGTGTTCAAGCCACAGATCTGTTGCCACAGGCAGTCAACATCGAAATCCAAGATAATTCTCGAAAGACTCCGTTGCACTGGGCTGCGTGCAAAGGACACGACAAGATTGTCAAACTCTTATTGGAGAAATGAGCATATATAGGAGCACGAGATGACTACGGAAGAACAGCTTTACATCTAGCAGCGGCAACAGGACAAACACAAATTGTTTAGTTGCTCTTAGCCGAAAATGTAGACGCTAACGCAAAGCACGAGATGGACGGACGGCTTTGTAGCTACTCGTCGCAGATGATTCCGGCCGCGTCAATCTCATCCGGCCGCTGTTAGAACTCAGGGCCGACAGTAATGCCCGGGACCAAAGAGGGTCAATTACACTACATAGTGCTGCCACGTCTAGTTGCGAAGCTGCGGCTCGGCCGCTAATCGAGCTGGGGCCAATAGGAACCCGCGGGACCAAAATGGGTTGACTCCGTTACACACCGCGGCAAAGTGTGACAATCAGAATGTGACCCGGCTACTGATCAAACTCAGGGTCGATATAAATGCCAAGGACAACGACGGCTGCATGGCGCTACATGTAGCTGCGGCCAATTCCCGGGACGCTACTATCCGGATGCTGATGGAGTCCGGAGACTAAACAGCCGCTAAGGACAAGAGCGGACGTACCATACGGGATTTCGTGGCAAACTCTCGCTATATGTCAGACGTGCGCCGTGAGGAGGTTTTAGGACTTCTCAATGCTATTATAATTCCCTAGTTGCCAATTTCAGTTCTACAGCTTTACATAACGTGAGTATCACTTAAAAGATATTCTGATTCTACCCAAAGTCTCCATTGCGTATTATGACTGATATGTAATATTTACCAGACCCGCGAGATGCATAACGTGAGAAACGCTGTTGTCAATCTATGTTTGAAGTTTGGGAGTTATTTCGACAGTTAGGTTATGATTTGCAGATGTTATGCTCGAGATACTGTTGGTTTATTTTTATTCCGATATTATATAAGCCAAATTTTTCGAATTTCAATTCATGGAGATAGGAATAAGCAGAGTACTGATCCGCTTTAGTCAATGCATCACCATAACTATGCCATTGATGTTTTTTGTTTTGTTTTAATCATACTGTATTCACTCTATTTAGAGTATGACAGCCCCTTACTCCCCACCGCCTCCAGGCTAGCCGGCTAGATGGCGGAGATCCGCTCCTACTACACGTCATCCCCTTCTGACAAAAGGAAAAGAAAAGCACAGCATCTGAAGGTAGTCTATGTGAACTACAAAGGAAATGTGATGACATCAGGAAGAGACTGCCGGCTCTTACTCCTCCTCCTCCTCCCCCGCACATTTGGGCGGGAACTTCCCGATATCAGTAGCTATCAGGAAGTCCATCACCGCCTTATCGCATTTCTCCATGGAAGCAGCTCAGAGACCTACAGGTGTCGGCATCTGCCTGCTCTCCATCTCGTTGCTTTCCCCCCCCCTTTCCAGAGCGTCTTCTGCTGGTCTTTCCAACGGCTGCGGTGGCGGAAGAGATGTTCCGGCATCTAGGCTACTCTCCGGCCTCCAGCGCTGCACGACCAGCATCTGTCGTCGTCTCGGAGTCCGAACCATTTTGGGTACATTCCCACTGGCGCGTGTTCGGATTGCAGTTGGTAGAACCTGGCTGCCAGTGGTTTCGCACTATTCATTGGGATGGGTCTCTTGCTCCCAGCTTTGCCTTTTAGTCTGTAGCCGTGATGTTTGCTGCATTTGTCGGCCTCCCACTGAGCCGTCGCTGCCATATTTGCATCTGAGATTGATCTTGTCCAGTTCGCCGCCGAGGTGTATACTCGCTCTCGCACTGTGCCTGATCTGTGGCCCTCTCTCGCCAGATTTGCTGGGCGATCTGCTACCTCATTTCCGAGGATGCCAGTGTGTCCTGGGACACAGTGGATTACTGTCTCTATACCGGCTTCATGAAGAGTCCTTGCGCACTGGTTGATCCACCTGGCTGGATGCTGCCCTGGCCCTGGTTGCAGGTGCTCCGTTCGTCGAGTGGCTGCTAGCAAATCGCTGAGGATAGCTACTTTCGTCACTCCGTGTGTCTGGGTGTGTCCTGTTTCTGTATTGACTGCCGGAGTGCGAGTCCAATTGCCCTTAGTTCTGAGGAGAAGACATCCATTCGTCCGGTGCCGAGGAGGCTGCGGAATGCTCTCCAGCCGCCTCCATGCTTGCATACTGTCGCAGCTCTCACTCTACCCTGATCGGATCGCGATCTGTCCGTCCACCACATCCAGACCCCCGCACCTACATTGGCCTCTCTCTCGCTCGCCCAACGTACCGCCTCTCTTTTTGCCGCGGTGTCATCGCTCCGTATGACCGTCTTGATCGCTCGTTCTTGGTCCAGGTTGGGCCAGGACATGGTCACTGCTTCTCGACCTCATTCATGCTCTTTCTTGATGACTCTGCATATCAGCGCGCCTGACGTGGGGAGGTTGTAGATCCTCTGCAGTGTTGAGGCTTCGCATGCATTTGCGAGTCTCGCGGTGAATTGTTGCTACCTGGAGTCGAGGGCAACTGGCGCAGGTGTGAGTCCTGAATCTCTCAACAGTGCCCCCAGAGGCGTCGTGGGCAGGGCACCCAGTGCTGACCTGGCCTGCCGATCAAGAAGGAGACGGAGATCTTTTGGTCTGCCGGTTGCTTTCGGGTCCCACCAGAGCTCGATTCCATGTAGTGCAATGGCTTGGACGCAGGCTATTTGGACGGCTCTTACCTGCGCTGGGACGATGCCGTGCATCCTGGTGAATGTGCGCAGTCGGGCTTCTGCTGCCCTGGCCATCTTCATGCACCAGTTGTGATGCTCTTTGAACGTTAGGTGGGCGTCCATCCAGACTCGCAGCCACCGTGTCGCTTCTTTGTTGAATCAGACGAAGCCGTTTCCTACCTTGATTTTTGCGGTGAGTTTTGGCTGGAGGGGCTTCTTGTGGCCTTACCTGAGTGTGAAGAGTGCTGCTTCCGTCTTCGCAGTGTCGAATTGGAGGTCTCGCCTGGTGGCCCATTCGATGCTCTCCACTGCGCAGGCTTCAAGTTTCTTGACCACCTGGTTCACGGCCTTCCCGGTTGCCACCAATCCAAGGTCGTTTATGAAGGAGAGGCCCTCGGCGTGGACTCTGACTTCAACCCAATTTATAAGCCCAGCGGTGTATCTCGCGAAGAGAATCGGCGACACGGGTGATCCCTGTGGTACACCTGCTTCCACGGAGTGACTCTGCAAGACGTTCCCTTCGGATACCATCCCCACCGTCCTCTCTGAGAGAAAGCTTTCGGTCCATCGTATGAGGTCTCCATCTATCCACATGGCCTTCATTGCATGGATCAGCCTCCCTCTCGCCACGCTTGGGAACGCAGCTTTTATGTCCATCTGAAGGATCCCCACGATGTTGTCTTCTTTCCATGCTGAATGCGCTCTGTCGACCATGATGGCTGCTGCATCGATGGCCGATCTTTTCCTTCTACAGCCACACTGGCCGTCGCTTAGTAGTGCTCTTTTTTCCGGCTGGTCGGACAGTAGCTCTGCGACTACTTCAACGACAACTATTCCCATGGAGCTCAGCAAGGAGATCGTACGGTATGATTTCAGCTTCATATAGTCCTCCTTTCCTGGTTTCAGAATCACTACCCAGCTGGTGCGCTTCCAGACAGTTGGGTGGCGTCCCATCCAGACTCCTGCTTTCGTTAATCCTACGATTCTCATTCTGTTCCACTTCCAGAGTAGCCGTATGGCTCCGAACGACAGCTTGTCTGGGCCTGGGGCTTACTTGACCGACTGCGAGAACAGTGCTTGTTCGACTGACTGCTCAGTTATATGCTTGTGTGCATGGCCTGCTGGAGGTAGTTTGTAGTACTGGTCGCCATCGTTTGGCGGGAACGATTCTCCTCTGAGCATTTTCTCCTTTTCGGCAATGGTGTGTGCTTGCTTTCCCTCTCCAATGGTCAATGCTTCCACAGTGGTTCCCGCTCTTGGGTTGGCGAACTTCGCTGCTCTTCATACCTCCCACCTCCTGAGGTTCAGCAAGTAGTCGTTCCACATCCGGCTTTTAGACTGCCGAATCGACCTCTGTGATTCTGCTTTCGCGTGCGCTGCCGCTCCTGACCTTCTTCGCTTCCTCTTTTCTCTCCCGAGTGCACTCCTCCTCTCGTTGATTTCGCCGTTCCACCACTTCTTCGATCGAGCGCAGATCCTTATTTTCTTTGCTTTGGTGTCCAGCAGCTTGCTTAACGTTTCCTGACACCATTCAGCCTCTCGTTCTACTTCGTCCTCCATACATTCCTTGTCTAAATGGGCTCTCTCTCCTTCCAGCTCCTTCGAAAAATTTTCTGCTGCTTCTTTGTCTTCATTTGACATGGCGGCCAGGTTCCATCCTATAACCTGCACATCCTCTGCCACCTGCGGTGTTTCGATGCTGAACTCCCAAACAATCACCTGGCGGTCGGAGCCTGTAGCGTGTCTTCAGTCCAGCGTGGTACATCTCGTGATCAGTCGGTTGGCCAGGGTCAGGTCTATAGTCGACTCACCTTCTGCACCGTTCCTTGTCCAGTGGTGAGTGGGCCGGCCATCATTTCCAATCTCCAGTCTGTGCTCAACTATAATGTCTTCCCAGAAAGTCGCATCGCGTTGCTCCTTGCAACTTGGATCCCCCCTGCGGCTGTGGGCATTCATGTCGCCCGCAAGTACTGTACCGCCTCCTCGTCGGATGATTTTGTGCCAGTTTATCTTCCTTGCTTGTCTCTCCCCGGTCTGCACATCTCTTTGTTTGCAAATATAGATCATCCTCGTCATCTTTTCTCCTCTTCTTTTAACATCAATTACAATAACGGCGTGATTTGCACCCTTGCTCAGGTCCGTCCGTTCATCAGCTCCAAGGGCGTTCCGCTTGCGCACTGCTGTCCAAACACTCTTCCGTTTTCTAATCTCATATGCCGAATGGATGATTCCAACTCCGCCTCTCTCCTCTGGCAGCTCCTGCAACAATACCACTTCTGCTTTCCGTTCCATTCCCGTCTCCGGCACTGCAATGGTCTACACATAGGACCTGGCGCAGTCGTGATGGATTGCTCTAATCATTGGAAGCGGCGGCTCCCATTTCGGTCTCTCCAGCAGTCTCAGTCATAGTCACGTCTCTTTCATCCTCCACTGCCTCTCTCTCCCCGGTATACTCCTCCTCGGCTATCGGCTCGCCTTCTTGAGTCCTTTTGTCCCTCGTCTGCCTAGTGCCGGGTGCTACGCTGTTCGCCCCAGTTACGCTGACAGTCTCTCGTCTCTCCGGTGGCAGTCTCCTTCCCTGCCGTGCGATTCTGATGGCCTCGGTTTTCATTGCACACCTTCGGCTGAATGCAATGTGATTCCCCTTGCGATTTGGGCATGTTTCTTGTGTGTGGCTGCACGATACTCCTTGCTCCGACGCGCATCCGACTACGTTGCACCTGTACTGGTCAGATCGCTGCGGTCCGGCGCCGTAGCCGCACTTCGGTTGGTCGTTGCACTTGCTTTCGATGTGGCCCCACCCACAGCAAAGCTCGCAGAGGCTGTTGGGCCCTGCGCTTGTGTTCGGTTCGACCTTGTACCGTACTCCCGCAGCAGTCACTCCTTTACTCACAACTCTTTGTGCTACTTTCTTCCCCTTCACCACGAAGACCACTGATGATGATTTAATGTCTCCTCTTTGCTCCCTCTCCTTGATGGTGAGGGGATTCAATAGCCATCTCACCTAAGCAGGGATCGTCACTCCTTTGTTTTCTGCCTGGATCTCCTCTCTCATCTTCTGTAGTCCTTTGGTGCCTTTGCCCAGGTACCTCACTAGCGGCAAGGTGTAGATTTTCAGTCTCTCCCACGACTCGTTTTCCTCCACATTGATGATTCCTTTTCCGACTGATCTGGCTGCCTTGTTAATGATATCTCGGTACAAGAGAGCCATCTCTGCAGTTGCCTTTTGGTGGGTGATTGCAGTTATTGTGCCCCTGGCATTCCTGCTCACTTTCATAATCCGGACATGTGCCGGGGCCTGCAGCTGGAACAGTCCTCTGTTGACTGCCGACGCGATTTCTTCATCCATCTTATTGAGTTGGGGGATGCTTTCGTCCTTTCTCACAACGAGCGGTCTATCTGCCATACTTCAGCCGGAAGTCAGGGCCAGGCCCTGGATCTGACTCCAGGCTCGTGGTGGGACTGTCTCGCACTGTCTAGCGGGTGTGGGTGCTGACCCTGGTTTGGGTTCGTGCTGCAGTTTAGGCTGCAGTATGAGCTGCAGTCTGGGCTTCGGTTGCTGCTGCAGCTGTTGGTGCATCTCATCCTCTTTCCTGCGTTGTATCTGCATGCTGTGAGGCCTCTAGCCCCCCACCGTCCATCCTTGCAGTCTTGTCTCTCTCTTTCTCTCTCGCTTCCTGGTCTCCTGCTACCCCTTTCATGACCTTTGCAATCATGTTTGTGATGCCCTCCCGCCACAGTTTGTCGTCCTCGTGGTGGGTGTCCCATTTCTGCTCTCTCTCCTGCATCCATGTCATCATTCCTCGCCACTGTGCCTCCTCGCAGGCTGCCTGTGTGTCCAGCAGGTTTGTTAGGTGTCCAACAGTCCGGTGCAGCTGTGTTAGCTCCTGGGCCTGCTGTCGCATTCTCCTGTCCATGCGGCACCTCCAGTCACTGGGGGCCACGGCGGTCGCCAGGGCCTCGCTCATCCTTCTCTGCTTTCCATTCTCGTTTCTCTCCATTCGCTCAACTATGGTTGCGCCCGCGGTCTCCACGGCGACAGGTGTCACCGCTGTCGCCATCTCCATCGCCACATCCATAGGCGCATCGCGTATCCCATCTCCTCCTTCTCCCGTGTCCAGGTTGCTCCTCCCGCTTACTCTGGCTTCGGTCATCACTCCTGTGAGGCAAACATCTCCTTCTAGGGTAGTCCTCTTCGCTGCTTGCTGGTTGGCCGACGCGTTTTGCAGTCGCGTTTTCTGCCAAGACTTCTCGCGACTCCACTCAATTGCGTGGGTTCGTGTGCGCACCCTCCTCATGCGGTCTCGCCGGTACTGGGACACTTGCTCCGGGGACAATTCTACCTCCAGAATCGATTGCCGCTCTCCGTTTTGTAGTTGCTATCGTTGTTGTCGACTTATCGCGCTGTTTCTGTTTCGCCAAGACTTTTTCCGTTCGTAGATCCCCAGGAAGCGAAGTATGCCATTGATGTTTTAGTAAGGTGCGCATAGGATCATGCATCTCCAATAGAAGCTTTGGTAATTGAAGTGCTTAAACAGGTCTATCCGGCGAGGTGTATAACCTTCCGATGGAGCTTTGGTCTTCACGTGGCTGTGGTGCACGTGGATGCCTGTCTTTGAAAATAATATTCTTTTCACACTCTCAATCTATACGGAATTCTATGGAGTAGCTTGTGCGATCGCTGGCTATTGGATAACGGTAGCTATCTTTGTGTTCGTATCTATCTTGTTGACTAGTTTAGTATTGCACAGGTTGAATGTGTGGTGGCGCACTAGAGATGCTAGCAGTGTTGCCAGTGGTCCGAACGGTCCCAGTTTGGGGCAGGGCTCAGTGCAGTCCAGTGCACAAAATAGTCGGACTACATTGCACTAGAAATTTAGGGCGTTACACTGCACTGATTTAGTCGAGACTTGTCTAGTGCTAACAATTCAAGTGGTACCTGACTCGTGGTATCAGAGTGGCTTCTCCTTGGAAAACAGTCTCCTCAGATAGTATTCTCCATAGAAACCATTCCATTCGGATATCATTCCCGTCAGCTCATCACTGTTGGGCTGATTTGAGTAGAGTACAGATATCACATGGCATTGTTAGAGTAGGGCTCAATAAGGCGCGCTAGCTTGTAAGTTTTGTAAGACTACATGATATCTTAGACAATTGAGCGAGAGGTTAAGAGACATATTACGGAATTCACAGTAGCGCCTGTCAACATACGCTTCCGGGTAGGTTTGGATATAGTCCAACAATCGCACTGTTGAATTTGCCAGTCTACACCAGTACGTAAAAAATTAAAAATTGTACACCGATCCGATCCCAATGCAAAATTTGAGTGGATTAGACCGAACTGGACTCGGACGGTTCCAGTCTGGAATGTTACGCAGCCCGACCGCTGGCAACACTGGATGCTAGCTTTGGGAGTGAAAATTATAGACAGTAGTATACTGTATTTACTAGTGTGAGTTTGTGCGTAGTGCATCGATATGCTACAGCTAAAAGTTGAGAACTCGGCAATTAATAACAAATCGGTGGTTCTTATATGAAGATGAACTTTGGAAATCAATGTTGACTGTAGGACCTTAACTGGGAATGCTGGGAAATTTACTTTACTGATTAAATATTGCAATATTAAAAGAGAAGCGTGTACGTCTATAGACTACACTAGCTATAGTAGCAGGTATATGAAATACCTAGATATTATCTGAAATGGTTGCAGAGGCACTGGTAGCGAGTAGTGGTGGTCACTGTTTCGCTTCCGGTACTCGGGAAATTAGAGACTTATTTATGATAGGTTCTAGAACGTACTACTACACGGTAGAGTCGTACCTGATTATTCTTCTGTATTTTACGGCGACCTGTAGCATCTTTTCCCACTGGAAGATTATCCACTAAAGTACTCTTTGAAAGCTACGGCGAAGTGATTTTGATTACTGTGCATACGCTATGGCAGCTTATTACCGGTTCTTGACGAGCGGTAACTTGGGGCGTAGGAGAATACCAGTCTTCACCACTCAGCTGTTTATGTAACCAATAACTTGATACTCTCGGTAATATGTTGGGCACAATACTCGTTGTCGGCGTTGTACTGTTAGTCCTACACGATGTGTCACTTGTACTACTTGCTGCGGGTGACTGAGCTACTGTGTATACGCTTTACTATTGATCAAACTTTCAATTCTCCGGATAATTCTGTTGATGGTGAGTTAACTGATATATTGTTTGGCCGTCATCCGACTCTGATGTGTAGTCACCAAATGTTGATATGTCGCGAAGGGCGCTTCTAATTATGATGAGATTATCGGAGACTTGAAGATCAGACGTGTAACTAGAAACTTGGATGAGGTCACGTACCACTCGAGCAATTGGTTAGTCCCGAAGTAATTTAGTATGTACGAGGCCCCACATCCTCTTCCTGATATCCGTCAGATCAGAATGATCGTTCGAAGTAAAATGATACATTCAGTGAGACTGAACCCACCTATTGTAACAGATCTGCAAAGCGGTGAGTGGTTTCTGCCGAAGTGAGGTATAGTACAACTAGGTACCAGGGGCGGCTACTTTACCTCTATTCAAATTGTATTTTCGCATTCCCGGCCGCCGGGGTCATAATCCCGACGTCCCAACTGTCGTCTACCCTAGAGGTGTTTATAGACCGCAAGCATGCCGGGTAGCCGACACACCAGTTTACGCTCTCCGGATTTAAACGGGATGAGAATTCCGTCCCGTACGCATGCCAAGACGCGGGGCCGCTTGCTTGAGCCCGACCGAGACTCCCCGCGACCAACCAAGAACGCGGGTAGAAATAAGTACAGCACTTCGCAGGTCATGCATTTAGCAGGGTATCGAGAACAAAGTGTTAGGGTTACCGAACAACATTTGGCGATTATAAGCTGAGAAATTCGACTTCATTTTTGTTGGTCACATTGATCTTCAATTTTAAATGTCTTTAACATAACGCTGTTGTGGAAAACTGCTGATGTTCGGCAACTTTCGGTACGAGATCCACAACCGCACAATTAATATTAGGGGTACAGCACATCAGAAGCCGGGAGGTGAAGTTACGAATAGTAATGCATGAAGCGTATAGCGGACACTTCATGCTCCGAGCAAAATACATCGACTTAATTGGGTATAAGGATTCCAAGCGATAAACTGTAGGTGAATCGTTATCATCCGTATAGCACCGGTTCGAGGGACTAAACCCGGACGGTTCCGTTCCAGACTTCTCCACACATTGCTATCTTCAAATCTCACTGGTTGAACGGAGTTGCACAAACCATAAGCGGAGCTAAAATCATAGGCATGGAAGTTCGCAAGGTCGTCGATTGTTCTAGTTCGCAAACCGTAACCTGGCGTGACTTCAGGCGAACACAAAGCTGTGACGCGATAAATAAATTAGATACGGCCAAATTCTACGGCATGGGACGGAAAATATACTAGACATTCACCAAAGATTTTTAGGT